>ERZ809224.98-NODE-98-length-94944-cov-35.438607_pt1 | contig 94944 bp, 78 predicted proteins | sample MGYA00520513_ERZ809224 | MGnify/ENA primary metagenome ERZ809224 (study PRJEB31576, sample SAMEA3212658) | Homo sapiens | biome: human-gut; feature: human gut; material: fecal | place: Sweden | collected 2012 ... | reverse complement strand
GAAGTCGGTTCCATGAACATCATGTTCAAGATCGACGGCAAGATCTACACCGCCGCCTGCACCGGCACGGTGCTGCCCGGCGTGACCCGCCGTTCCATCATCGAACTGCTGAAGGACTGGGGTTACGAAGTGATCGAGGGCAAGCTGGCCATTGCCGACGTCATGAAGGCTGCCGACGAAGGCAAGCTGGAAGAGGTCTTTGGCACCGGCACCGCAGCGGTTGTTTCCCCCGTCAAGGAACTGGACTGGGAGGGCAAGGTAGCCCACATCAGCGGCGGCAAGATCGGCGAGCTGACCCAGAAACTGTACGACACGCTGACCGGCATCCAGTGGGGCAAACTGCCCGATACCAAGGGCTGGACGGTTCCCGTCGAGGCGCAATAAACCCGTTTTTTCGTAAAATGTAATGATAAAAAGCGCGCAGGATGGTGAAAAGCTCCGTCCCGCGCGCTTTTTCTTCATTTCTTTACATTTTCTTAACGGAAAATATGGTATACTGGTAGCGACCGCCCTGCCTTCCGCGGAGCGGAAAACCGACCTTTTCCCGTTGTATAAAAAGGAAGCATTATGAAACATCTTCTGGAATTGCTGGATGTCACCGTGCAGCGCTGGCAGGACCGCCCGGCGTTCGGTGACGAACACGGCACCCTGACCTGGCACCAGGTAGGACTGGCTGTACACAGCATCGGCACTGCCATGACCCGGCACAAGGTACAGCGGCGTCCGGTAGCTCTTTACCTGGACCATGAAGTTCCCTGCCTGCTGGCTATGCTGAGCACCCTGGCCGCCGGCGGTTATTACACCGTACTGGATACCGCCCAGCCGCCGGAGCGGGTGCGGCGCATTACCGACCAGCTGGAACCGGCCCTGCTGGTGACCGACGCAGCCCACCGGGCCGCTGCCGAGGCCCTGGGCCTGAACTGCCCGATTCTGGATGTAGCCGACGGGCTGGCCCAGCCGCCGGAACCCTTTGTACTGCAGACCCTGCGGGCGGAAGCCATCGATACCGATCTTGCCTACGTTCTGTTCACCTCCGGTTCCACCGGCGCCCCCAAAGGGGTGGCCGTACAGCATCGCGCCGTACTGGCCTACAGTGCCTGGGCAGCCGGGACTTTCGGCATTGACGAAACCACCGTGTTCGGCAACCAGACCCCCTTCTACTTTTCCATGTCGGTGACCGACCTGTACACCTCGCTGCGCACCGGTGCCCAGATTCAGATCCTGCCCAAACGGCTGTTTTCCTTCCCGGTGCAGCTGCTGGACTACCTGACCACCCATGGCGTCAATACCCTGTATTGGGTGCCCTCGGCCCTGGGCGGGGTGGTACGCTGGAAAGCGCTGGATTATACGGCACTGCCGCCGCTGCGCACCGTTCTGTTTGCCGGCGAAACCATGCCCACCCCCTACCTGAATTATTGGCGGGCCCATTACCCCACCGCCCTTTTCGCCAACCTGTTCGGTCCCACCGAAACCACCGACATCTGCGCCTATTACATCGTAGACCGGGACTTTGCCGACGACGAACCGCTGCCCATCGGCCGTGCCTGTGACAACTGCGGTCTGCTGGTGCTGACCCCGGACGGCAAGGCCGCCGCCCCCGGCGAAGTGGGCGAGCTGTGCGCCCGGGGCAGTTTTTTGGCAGCCGGGTATTACAATATGCCCGACAAAACCGCCGACCGCTTTTGCCCCAATCCGCTGCAGCCCCATTACCCCGAAACGATCTACCGCACCGGCGATCTGGTACGGTATGATGAAGAGGGATTGCTGCAATACATGGGCCGGGCCGACAATCAGATCAAGCACATGGGCTACCGCATTGAACTGGGCGAGATCGAAACGGCGGCTTTCGGGCAGGAAGGGCTGCAAAGCTGTGCCTGCGTATACGATGCCCCCCGGGACCGCCTTGTGCTGTTTTTCACCGCCGGGCGGGACCTGACCGAAGCCCTGCGCACCCGGTTGGCCCAGCGGTTGCCTGCCTATATGCAGCCCGCCATATACCGCCGCCTGAAAGCAATGCCCCAGAACCAAAACGGAAAAATCGACCGCGCTGTACTGCGCGAACAATGCAAGGAGGACGAAAACCATGCATACCATTGATGAGATCCTGCAGATCCTTTCGGAAGTGAAACCCGGCATCCAGGTGGAACCGGATGCCGAACTGGTGCGCACCGGCGTACTGGATTCGGTGGACATTATGTCCGTGGTGATGGCCCTGGCCGAAGAATTCGACCTGGAGATCAGCCCCCTGGACCTGAAAGAAGAAAATTTCCACACCGCAAACGCCATTCTGGAACTGGTCAACCGACTGGAGGACTGAGCCGGAAGGCACCAACTTTCCACCCTGAGGGAGTTTGTCTATGGCTTATAACTCTTTTCCGTACTTATGTATCTTTCTGCCCCTGTGTTGGGCAGCCTGGGCATTGCTGCCGCAGCGGTACCGCCCGGCGGCCCTGCTGGGCGGCAGCCTGATCTTTTACTGGCTGATGGCCGGCACCTACACGGTCTGGCTGTTGCTGGCCGCGGCCCTTACCTGGGCGCTGGGCCTGGGATTGGGCCGGTTGCAGGAGCTGCAGGCCGCTACAACCCCGGCCCTGGACCCCGCCGCCCGCAAAGCGGCCAAAAAGCAGTTTACCGCCCTGCAAAAGGGACTGGTCACCGCCGGCGTGGCCGGTCTGCTGGGATTGCTCATCTGGCTGAAATACCTGCCCTTTCTGGTCCGCTCGCTCAACAGCCTGCTGGCTCAGCTTCCCTTTGCGCTGCAGGTCAGCGCCCCCAGTTTTGTGCAGCCTGTGGGTCTGAGCTTTTTTACCCTGATGGCCATGAGCTACCTGTTCGATGTGCGCCGCGGCACTACCCGGCCCGCAACTCACTACTGGCAGGTATTACTCTACCTGAGCTTCTGGCCCCATGTGGTGGAGGGTCCCTTTGACCGCTGGGGGCAGATTTCCCCGGCGCTGCTGGACCCGCCCAAGCCCGACTACCGCGCCTTCACCTTTGGTGTGCAGCGGATTTTGTGGGGCATGATGAAAAAGCTCATCATCGCCGACCGGGCCAACATGTATGTAAAAGCCGTTTTTGACGACTGGACCAAATACTCGGGTGCCGCCGTGGTGGTTGCCACCCTGCTGTATACGCTGCAGCTGTATGCCGAATTTTCCGGCTGCATGGATATGGTCCTGGGCGCTGCCGAATGTTTCGGGGTGCCCCTCGCCGAAAACTTCCGCCAGCCCTTCTTCGCCCGCAGTGTCAGCGAATTCTGGCGCCGCTGGCACATCACGCTGGGTGCCTGGCTGCGGGAATACCTGTTCCAGCCGGTCATCGTCAGCAAGCCCATGATGCGCTTCGGCAAATGGTGCCGCACCCGGTTTGGTGCAGCCCTGGGCCGCAGCATGCCGGTATGGGCCGGGCTGCTGTTGACCTGGCTGGCCATCGGCCTCTGGCATGGCGCCGGCTGGCTGTATGTGGTGTATGGCCTGTACTACTTCCTGCTGCAATGGCTGGGAGAACTGGCTGAGCCTACCCTGCTGCGCGCCTGCCCCGGCTTGGCCCGGTGGCGCACCTGCCGCTGGTACAAACTGTGGCAGATGGTGCGCACCTTTGTGCTGGTCAACTTCGGCATGCTGCTGTTCCGTTCCAACGGAACCCGTGCCGCCCTGGATATGCTGGCCAGCCTGCTGCGCCCCTACGAGGGCAGCCTGCTGATCAAGCTGGACGTACAGGACCTGTGGGTGCTGGTGATCGGGGCCGTGGTGCTGCTGGTTGTGGACCTGCTGCATGAGCGCGGGGTTGCCATCCGGGAGTCCATTGCACGGCAGCCGCTGCCGCTGCGCTGGGCCGTCTATTGCGGCGGCATGCTGGCGGTCATGATCTTTGGCGCCTACGGCGACAACTATGACCCGGCCGCCTTTATCTACGCGCAGTTCTGACAAAGTGGGAGTTTACCGTTATGTCTTTACAAACCTGGCAAAAAAACCTTTTGCGGATCACCGCGTTCCTGCTGGTGCTGCTGATGCTGGTACTGGCCGTGGGCCATTACCTGATGCCCCAGTCCAACCGGTATCTGGAAGGCTACACAGCGGGCGGCATCCTGGGCGAAGACTTTGACACCATCGATGTACTGGTTCTGGGGGATTCCAACGCCGCCCAGGGCATTGCCCCCATGAAATGGTACGATGAGTACGGCATCACCGGCTACACCTATGCAGCCGGGTGGATGTCCATGTACAACCTGTACTATCGCCTGAAGCAAATTTACGAGGAGCAGAACCCGCGGGTGGTGGTATTGTGTACCGCCCCGGCCTACTCCAAAAAGAGCAGCGAAAGCACCATGCAGAGCGCCCTGGGCGATATTGCCGACGAGCTGCTGCCGCTGCTTCGCTTCCATGACAACTGGAAATACCTGCGGCCGGACAACCTGCTGACCGAAAAAGACTACAGCTGGCGGGATGTGAACAAAGGCTACACCCCCATTACCGATGTGGCCGGCCGCCCCAACACCGATTATATGTACGATACCGGCGCCAGTGAATCCATCCCCTTCCTGGTGAAGTTTTATATGCAGCGCATCCTGCAGCTGTGTGCTGACCACGGCAGCGAAGTGCTGCTGGTCACAGTACCCGCCGCCGTAGGTTGGAATCTGGCCCGGCACAACGGCGTTGCCGCTTTTGCCGAAGAAAACGGTGTGCCTTACCTGGACTTCAACATGGCCGAATACAATCCCGGCATCGACTGGACCACCGACACCGCCGACGGCGGTACCCACCTGAACTGGCTGGGTGCCCAAAAGGTCACCGCGGCCCTGGGGGAGTATCTTCTGGAACAGTATTCCCTGGAAGACCACCGCGGCCAGCCCGGATACGAAACCTGGGACATTGACGCCCAGAGTTACCGGGATCTGCTGCCGGATATTGACAGCCGGGTACGGGAGAACGCAGGAATTGTATAACTTGCACAACTTTTAACACGCATTTTACAGCACATTGTACATGAAATCCTCTTGCAAATGCCGTCGAAATGTTGTACTATAATGGCACAGAAAGCAATGGCGCTTTGGAACGGTTGGTACGCGCAGCCGTACCAAGGCGCTTTTTTGAAGAAACGCTTTCTGCAGCAAGAGGAAGAATACCAGAGCGCCCTGCCGGTCAAGCTGGAGGGCATCCACTTGTAGAGGGGTGGGTTCCGTTCGATAGACGGGCGGCAAGACGTTCTGTTTTTCTCCTTCTTTTATAAAAGCGAGACGGGGCAGTGGCCGTCTCGCTTTTCTTTTTGCAGTAAAATGGCAGCAAAAACGGCAGCCCCAGCAGGGCTGCCGTTTTTTGGTTCCGCCAACGGAATGCGTTCAGGCGTTCAGTTTCAGATCATTTTCTGCAATCCAGCCTTTTTTACGCAGCACCTCGCAGAACAAAGTGCTTAGCACCGCGGGCAACACAAAGCAGATCAATACCAGCCCGGCCCAGTCAAAGGCGGTGATGGTCTTGCCCATCTCCACCCAGCCGGTGTATACGCCGATCTGCCCCACCAGGCCGCAGGTTCCCATACCGCTGGAAACCGCCGGGCCGTTCATCTCCAACCGGAACAGACAGGTTGCCAGCGGGCCGGTAATGGCCGAGGCCAGTGTGGGGGGAATCCAGATCCGGGGATTGCGCAGAATATTGGGCATCTGCAGCATACTGGTACCCAGCCCCTGGCTGACAAGACCGCCAATGCCGTTTTCCCGGTAGCTCATCACCGCAAAGCCGATCATCTGTGCACAACAGCCCGCCACAGCCGCACCGCCAGCCAGCCCCGTAAGGCCCAGAGCCGCGCAGATGGCCGCACTGGAGATGGGCAGTGTCAGCGCCACACCCACCAGGACCGACACCAGGATGCCCATAAGCAACGGCTGCAGTTCGGTGGCCCACATGATCACACCGCCCACCGCACTGGCCGCGGCACCGATGGCCGGGGCAAACAGCACACTGAGCCCGGTACCCACCAGAATGGTCACCGCCGGGGTGACCAGAATATCCATACGGGTTTCCTTGCTGACCAGCTTACCTGCTTCCGCCGCCACAATGGCGATGAGGTAGACCGCCAGCGGCCCGCCGGCACCGCCCAGTTCATTGGCGGCACCGCCCACCGCGATCAGGCTGAACAGCACCAGCTGGGGCGCACGCAGCGCATACCCGATGGACGCCGCCATGGCAGGGCCTGCCACCGCCGCCGCATAACTGCCGGCAGAAACCAAAAATGCCAGTCCCAGCTGTTCCCCCAACGTTTTGATGATGGTACCGATCAGCAGGCTGGCAAACAATCCCTGGGCCATAGCGCCCATGGCGTCAATGCCATAGCGCTGGGCCGATAAGATTACATCTTTTTTCTTGAAAAACGACCGAACTTCTTCCATGTTTTCACACCCTCTCCCAAGTTAACGGTATTTTATCACCACCCCCTCCAAAATGCAACCTGCCGATTGAAAAAAGCCCCCGGATGCGGTACAATAAAACAAACAAATGAATTTTGTTAAAAGGAGTGCGGACCGCCATGGTTGAAACCTTCATTACCCACATTACTCCCTATGGTCTGGACCGCAAGGTCTTTTTGTACCTGCCGGATGACTGGCAGACCAGCGGCAAGCGGTATCCGGTGGTGTATATGTTTGACGGCCACAACCTGTTTTTTGATTCCACCGCCACCTACGGCACCTGCTGGGGGTTGAAAGAATATCTGGACGCACACCCCCAGGCCATTGTAGCTGCGCCGGAGTGCAACCACGAAGGCAACCGCCGGCTGGAAGAATACTGCCCCTACCGCTCCGACTGGTTCGAAGGCATCAACGGCACCGGCAAAACCTATATGGGCTGGCTGGTGCGGGAGTTCAAGCCCTGGATCGACGCCCACTACCCCACCCTGCCGGACCGGCTGCACACCGCCATCGGCGGGTCCAGCATGGGCGGTCTGATGAGCCTGTACGCCGTAGCGGCTTACAACAATGTGTTCAGCAAAGCAGCTTGTCTGTCGCCGTCGGTGCGGCTTTGCATGCCCGCCTTGACCGCCGACCTGCAGATTTCCCTGCTGCGGCCCGACACCCGCGTCTACCTGAGCTGGGGCGAAAACGAAGCCAACGGGCAGCACCAGCTGGCGGAGTACACCGACAATGCCCTGACGGTGACCCGCCTTCTGAACGAAAAAGGCGCTGCGGTATACCCCTATTTCCAGATGGAAGGACGGCACTGCGAAGCCGACTGGCGCACCCAGCTGGACCGCTGTTTCCGTTTTCTGTTCGGCTGGGAATAACCCCGGCCACCATACAGTTCCAACACCAAAGGAGGTCGTTTCTTATGTCGAAAGCTGTCATCTTTTTTGCCCCCGGCCTGGAAGAATGCGAAGGCCTGCTCTGCGTGGACATTCTGCGCCGCGCCGGGGTGGAGGTAACCATTGCCGCCGTGGGCGGCAACCAGACCGTGACCAGCGCACGTCAGGTCCATGTGGTAGCCGACGCCCTGGCTGAAAATGTGGACTATGCTGCCTATGACGCCTGCATCCTGCCGGGCGGAATTCCGGGTGTGAACAACCTGAAAGCCGATGCCACCGTGCGTAAGGTCTGCCAGGATTTTGCTGCCGCCGGCAAACTGGTGGCCGCTATCTGCGCAGGCCCCACCGTTCTGGCGGATTTCGGAGTTCTGAAGGGTAAAAAGGCTACGGTCTACCCCGGCATGGACGCCCCCCTTACCGAAGCCGGTGCCGAATACACCGGGCTGCCCCTGACCATCGACGGCAACATCGTTACCGGCGAAGCCCTGGGCGCTGCCATTCCCTTTGCCCTGGCCCTGGCCCGGCTGCTGGGCAGCGCGGCAGATTCCGACCGCGTCAAAAAAGCCATCGTTTACCAATAACGCCAAACAAAAGAGCCGGTTTCCCGTAGGGGAAACCGGCTCTTTTTGGTTGTATGCTTACTTGCGGCCGCGCTGCAGTTCAATCCAGGCGAGGTCGCCCCGTTCCAAGCCGTGGATGAGTACCTCGGCCGTGGCAATATTGGTGGCTACCGGGATGGTGTGCATATCGCACAGGCGCAACAGGGTCGCATCGTTCGGCTCACCGGGTTTGGCACCCACAGGGTCCCGGAAGAACAGCAGCATATCCACTTCGCCGCATCCGATCATGGCGGCAATCTGTTCCCCACCGCCGCGTCCGCCCGGATACAGGCAGCGCACCGGCAATCCTGTTGCATCGCGGACGATCTTGCCGGTCACACCCGTGGCAAGCAGATCGTTTTGCGACAGAATGCGCACATACGCAGTACAGAACTGTGCCATCAATTCCTTGCGGGAATCGTGGGCAATCAAAGCGATCCTCATGACTCTATTCTCTCCCTCTACGGGGGCCCGCCATGGCCCCAAAACAATACTATCTTTTATATGATAAAGTATTTTTTAGAAAAATGCAAGTGTCGATGCACACAAACCGCCAAAACCCTGCTTTGTTTCGCCGTTTATCTTGACGTTTTGCCCAAAAGGGCCTGGTAAAGTTTGGCAAAACCGCGCGCGGCGTCCATGCTATAATAAAGAAAATTACAGGGGGTTGCCAACCGGGCACCCTGCTAAAGGAGGATCTACCATGAGGAAATCTGCCCAGACGATCATTCGTCCCGACGCTTGCTATACCATTGCCGCTGCAAACGGCCGCGTGTTGGAGGTGGCCGATTTCAATACCGAGAACGGCGCTTCGGTACGCCTGTGGAGCTATGAAGGCCAGCCCTGGCAGCAGTGGCGGTTTGAGGAAGCAGGCGAAGGCGAATACCGCATCAAGAACCGTTTTACCGGCAAAGTCATGGACCTGGCCATGTCGGGCGTAAACAACGGCACCTGGGTCCACCAGTGGAGCCAGACCTCCGGCGCCGGTCAGCGCTGGGAAATTGTGGAAGCCGGCGGCGGCAAAGTCAAGCTGCGCAACATTCTGGCCGATAAAGTCATCGATCTGGTCGGTATGCGGGTAGAAAACGGCACCCAGGCCCAGATCTGGCAGGATGTTTCGGGCGAAAATCAGCTGTGGAAGCTGGAACCCGTACCGGACCGCCTGATGGAAAAACCCATGGAAGCACCGCCCGCCAAGGCGGCGCCCAAGGCTGCCAAGAGCACCAAATCCACCCGTACCCAGACGGGCAAAAAGGCAAGCGGAAAATCCGCCCGCCGGGCCAGCAAAAACAAATAAAATCTCAAAAGGCTCCCGCTCCGGCGGGAGCCTTTTGCCGCTTGCGGGCTTTCGGAAAGCCTGTTATAATAAAAAGAAACCGTAAAACGTTACGAAAGGCAGTATAAACGCTATGCAGTTTACCGAACTTACCAACGTTGCGCCTGAAATCATCCGTGCCACCCAGGCCATGGGCTTTTCCGAAATGACCGAAATTCAGGAAAAGGCCATTCCCCTGATGATGGAAGGCCACGATATGATCGCCAAGGCTCCCACCGGCACCGGCAAAACCGTTGCCTTCGGCATTCCCATTCTTTCCAAGGTGGACCCGGCTTCCCGCAAGCCCCAAGCCGTAGTGCTGAGCCCCACCCGTGAACTGGCCCAGCAGATTGCCCAGGACCTGCAGAACCTGGCACAGTTTTTGCCCGACATCAAAATTGTCTGTGTATACGGCGGCGCCGGTATGGACAAACAGCAGCGCCAGCTGAAAGCCGGCTGCCAGGTGGTGGTGGCCACGCCGGGCCGCCTGATGGACCATTACCGCCACCATGCCATTGATGTTTCGGACGTGGAAACCGTGGTTCTGGACGAAGCCGATGAGATGCTGAACATGGGCTTTTACAAGGATGTACGCCACATCATCGATCTGATGAAACACCGCAAGAGTCTTTCCATGTTCTCGGCCACCATCAGCCGCGAGGTACTGGATATCGGCTGGCTGTACCAGCACAACGCAGCCGAGGTCAGTGTGCAGCCGGTGGAAGATTCCAGCCCCAAGATTGCCCAGTACAAGCTGTTGACCACCGGCCGTGACAAACTGGCCGACGCTGCCCAGCTGATCATCTCGGAAGGGTATAAGCGGGTCATGATCTTCTGCAACACCAAGTACAACACCGGCATGCTGGCCAACCAGCTGGCCCGGCTGAACTTCAATGTGGACTGCCTGCACGGCGACCTCTCCCAGGCGGAGCGCAACCGCATTATGACCCGGTTCAAGGCCGGGGAGATCTCGGTACTGGTAGCCACCGACGTGGCCGCCCGCGGCATTGATGTTTCCGATGTGGACGCCGTCATCAACTACGATGTTCCCGAGGAAAACGAGCACTACACCCACCGGATCGGCCGTACCGGCCGCGCCCGCAAGGAAGGCGCCAGCTACCTGTTCTACACCAAAGACGAACAGAAACGGGTGGACCAGCTGCTGCGCCTGACCCGCAATCTGGACGACTGCAAGAGCGTGAAGTTTGACTTTAACCACGAGAAACTGATCGTGGAGGAATCCGCCCCCCAGGACCGGTTCCAGATCAAAGCCTATTTCTAATCGCGTAAAGAGGGCGGTCGCCATTCTGCGGCCCAATCGCTTTCCCGGATATCTGCCAATACAAAGGCCCGCCTTCGCATGCCCTGAACGGCAACCCAAAGGCGGGTTTTCTTTAAACAAAATCGGCATCGCCGGAACCTGCCCGACGATGCCGATTTTTATGTTCAGTTTCCGGCAGGCAGGGTGAACACAAAGCGGCACCACTTGCCCTCTTCGCTTTCGGCGTGGATCTGACCGCCCGAAAGATTGATGAGAATTTTGCAGATATGCAGCCCCAGCCCGCTGCCACGGGTGTTCATACCGCGGGAGCGGTCCTCTTTGTAGAACCGTTCAAACACAAACGGCAATGCCTCGGGGGCAATTCCCGCGCCGGTATTCTGGATGCTGACCTGCACCATGCTGCCCTTTTTCTGGGCCGAGAAGGAGATGGTTCCCCCTTCCGGTGTGAACTTGATGGCGTTGTCCACAATATTGTACACCACCTGGTGCACAAAGTCCGGGTCCGCAAAAATCAGCAGCGGCGGGCCGCCCAACCCCTGAATATCGATTTTGCCATCCTCGATGCGCTGTTCATCGCTGAGCACCACATCGGTGACGGTTTTCCACAAGTCATAACTCTGGGCATGGACCGGCACTTCGCCTGCTTCCAGCTTGGTGATATCCAGCATATTCTGCACCAGACGGGCCAGACGGCCGGTTTCCTGTGAGACAATGGAGAGGTAATGCTGGTTTTCTTCCGGCGGGATAGTGCCGTCCAGCATACCGTCGATAAAGCCCTTGATGGTGGTCATGGGGGTGCGCAGTTCGTGGGCTATATTCCCCATAAACTGGCCGCGGGAGTTATCGATGGTCTGCAGCCGGGTGGCCATGTTGTTGAAGGTGGTGGCAAATTCAGCCAGTTCCACACAGCCGTCCACCGGGGCGCGGGCCGTAAAGTCACCGCTGCCCAGCCGCCGGGCGGCCTCGCTGATGCCCTCAATGGGGCCGGTGATCCGCCGGGCCAGTATCCAGCAAAGCAGGCTGCACAGCAGCAGAATGGCAATGGCCGAGATGCCGAACATGACCAGCATATCCATTATGTAGGACCCCAGCGCCGTCATGGGACTGGCGGCAAACAGATACCCTACGCTGCCCTCCACATTGATGCGGCGGCCCGCGGTATAGTACTTATCCCGGTACACACCGCCCAGGGTACCCGTTTCAAACAGATCCTGGCCTTCGTCCATCTTGTCCAGCAGGTCCTGGGGCACATACTGTTCGGCAAATTCCGCCTCCTCGGTATGCAGCAGCACCTGCCCATCCTCCGAGGCCACAAACACCATGGCACCCGAGGCGGTATTGAACAGTTCAAAGCCGCTGCGGGCATCCTGCGCGCGCTCATCCCCCAACGGCTGGGTGACGATGGCGCCGCCCTCGGCAAAGCGTTCACTCAAAGCGCTGGCGCCGTCCAGAATGGCGGTCAGGGCGGCACGGCGCTCCGTGACAAAATAGGCAGCCGACAACGCCGTCTGGATGGCACACATGACACTGAGACCCAGAATCAGCACCACCGCAATGGTGGAAAAGAATTCCCGGCTGATGGTATTCCGGCGGTTCATTCCCGTACCTCGAATTTATAACCGACGCCCCAGACCGTCTTGAGGTTCCATTTGTCCGACGCACCTTCCAGCTTTTCACGCAGGCGCTTTACATGCACGTCGATGGTGCGGGAGTCACCGTAGTATTCAAAGCCCCAGACCTCATCCAGCAGCTGGTCGCGGGTGTACACACGGTTGGGATGCCCGGCCAGGCAGGCCAGCAGTTCCAGTTCCTTGGGCGGTGCTTCCACCACTTTGCCCTTGACCTTCAGTTCATAGCGGTTCATATCCAGATGCAGGTTGTCAAAGTCGTAAACACCCTTGCTGTCCTCTTCCTTGGAAGAACGGCGCAGCACGGCCTTGATGCGGGCGGTCACTTCCTTGGCGTCAAAAGGCTTCACGATGTAGTCATCGGCGCCCAGTTCCAGGCCCAGCACCTTGTCATAGGTTTCGCCTTTGGCCGTCAGCATGATGATGGGGGTATTGTCCTTGGCGCGGATCTTGCGGCAGACTTCCCAACCATCCATCACCGGCATCATCACGTCCAGCAGTACCAGGTCGGGATGCAGTTTTTCAAATTCCGTCAGCGCGGCGCCGCCGTCGTGCGCCATGGTGACGTTATAGCCCTCCTTGACCAGATACAAACGCAGCAATTCGCAAATATTTTTATCGTCATCTACAACCAGAATCTTCTCATTCGCCATGTTGTTGTCCCTCCGTTTTCGTTGGGCACCCTTGCGGTACCCCACTGTAGCTTCTATTATACCGTATAATTGTGGATAAAAAAAGAACGAAGCTTCGGTTTTGCCGCATTTTTCTTGCGCCGCAGCGGCCTTATGTGTATAATAAGGGGTGGAAAACACGCCAAAAGGAGCGAAACAATATGAAATTAGGTATCGTGGGGCTGCCCAACGTGGGCAAATCCACTTTGTTCAACGCCATCACCTCGACCCGCAACGCACAGGCCGCCAACTATCCCTTCTGCACCATCGAGCCCAACGCGGGCATCGTGGCGGTGCCGGATGCCCGCCTGGACAAGCTGGCCGAAGTGTGGCAGACCGATAAAAAGACCCCCGCCATTGTGGAGTTTGTGGACATTGCCGGTCTGGTAAAGGGTGCGGCCCACGGTGCCGGCCTGGGCAACAAGTTCCTGGGGCACATCCGGGAATGCGACGCCCTGGTGCATGTGGTGCGCTGCTTTGATGACGACAACATCGTGCACGTAGTGGAGGATGTAAACAAGCCGGAAGGCGTGGACCCCATCCGGGACATTGACGCCATCGACCTGGAACTGATCCTGGCCGACCTGGAAGTGGTGAACAACCGTCTGGGCCGCCAGCAGAAAGCCGCCAAGACCGGCAACAAGGCCGCCGCTGCCGAGGCTGCCTGGCTGGCGGAACTGGCCGCCCACCTGGAAGCCGAGAAACCCGCCCGCACCTTTGCCTTTGACGAGGAAGACGACAGCCAGAAGATCGCCCGCAAGGAACTGGGGCTGCTTTCGGCCAAGCCGGTGATCTACGCCTGCAACGTGGGCGAGGATGACCTGCTGGGCGGGCTGGACGGCAACCAGTACTACCCGCTGGTGGTGGAACGTGCCCAGTCCGAAGGCGCCCAGGCTCTGCCCATCTGCGCCAAGACCGAGGAGGACATCGCCGACTCTACCCCCGAGGAGAAACTGGCCTTCCTGCAGGAGATGGGCATTGAGTCCACCGGCCTGGACAAGCTGATCAAAGCCAGCTATGAGTTACTGGGTCTTATCAGCTTTTTGACCGACGGCAAAAAGGAATGCCGCGCCTGGACCATCAAGAAGGGCACCAAGGCTCCCCAGGCTGCCGGCAAGATCCACTCCGACTTTGAGCGCGGCTTTATCCGTGCCCAGGTCATCGGTTACCAGGACCTGGAGGACGCCGACTTCAACTATGCCGCGGTCAAGGCCAAGGGCCTGCAGCGCACCGAGGGCAAGGAATATGTGGTGCAGGACGGCGACGTGATCGAGTTCCTGTTCAACGTCTGATAAGGAGGCCCGCAGATGATTTTTGGCATCATGGGCGCCATGCCCGATGAAGTAGACCAGCTCTGCGCCCGCCTGCAGGACGTACGCTGCGAACATTACGCCGGTGTGGAATACCATTGCGGCACACTGCACGGCAAGCAGGTGGTAGTCTGCTGTGCCGGTATGGGCAAGGCCAATGCGGCCAGCACCGTGCAGGTGCTGTGCACCAAATACGGCATTGACCGGTTGATTTTCAGCGGCATTGCCGGCAACATGACCAGCAAGATCGGCATTGGCGACGTATGCGTGGGCGAAACGGTAGTGTACCACGACGCCCAGCTGGACATGCTGGCCCAGAGCGCACCGTTTTTGGAGGAATACCACGGCGATCCCGTTCTGGTGCAGGCAGCGCTGGACGCCTGCGAAGCCTGCGGCGTGAAAGCCATTGCCGGCAAGATTGCCACCGGCGACACCTTTGTGGGCGATGCCTCCACCAAGAAAGCCATTGAGGCAAAGTGCCATCCCGACTGTGTGGAGATGGAAGGTGCTGCGGTGAGCCAGGTGGCAGGGCGCAACGGTGTGCCTTGCGTGGTGCTGCGCGCCATGAGTGACAACGCCGACGAGAGTGGTTACGAAGTGCTGGTTGTGAAACAGTTCAGCATTGCCGAATATGTAAAAACCGCCACCGAGATCGTAGCCTATATGATCGATCACCTTTAATACGGCATATATCAAAACACCGGGGAACCTTTAACAGGTTCCCCGGTGTTTTTACAGTTCCGGGATTGAATCGATTTCTTCCACATCCACAAGGCGGTATCCGCGGGCCTGCAAAGCCGCCGCCAGCATGCCCTGCCCGTCGATAAGCCGGCGGCTGAAGGTTCCGTCATAAATCTGCCTGACGCCGCAGGTAGGGCTGCGGGACTGCAGCACCACCAGGTCGATCTGCTGCCCTTCGATCTGTGCCAGAGCCCGTTCCACCCCGGTGTGAAAGGCCGCATCCACGTTCTCGCCATACTGGTTGAAAGCCACCCCGTCCCGCAGTTCTACACAAGGGCGCGGTGTTCCCAGGCCGGAGAGCATCTCCGGGCAGACCGGTATCACTTCGTGCTTTTGCAGCCGGCGGAGCAGTTCCTCGTTGCGGTTGTTCTTCCCGTTATATTTGCAATTTTCCCCCAGCAAACAGGCGCTGACAAGAACTCTCATGGGCAGAGGCTTCCTTTCGGTAGTTGATTCTGCCCTGATTATACCAGCCCGGTGCCCACCGCGCAAGCGCGCGGACGCCCCTTAAATAAATTCCCGCCATGTCATCTCGGCTTTGGCCTGCATTTCGCCCAGTTCCCGGCAAAGCTGCTGGGCACCGGGGCTGGCACTGGGATAATCCTTCTCGGCCCGTTTGCAATCCATCACCCCCTGGCCGCTGCCTTCGGCCAGCATGGTGGCCAGGTTGCGGGTGGACTTGTCCAGCATGGTGCGGGTGCGTATTCCCATGCTGACGCTCATCCGGGCGGCGGCGCTCTGCCCCTGGGCTTGGGCACCAATGGCATCCAGCGCCGTATGGGCCGCCTGGTTGATGCGGCGGTATTCCCGCTTCTGGCGCATCATCTCATCTTTCAGGCGCTGGTCATGGGTCAGGCCCATCATCTCGTCCAGGGTATTCTTCCCCATCTCGGTATTCTGGACGATCTCCTGCAGCATCTTCTCGTTATCATTTTGCATAACAAAATCCCCCTTGTGTACAGTACTTGCTTCAGCCTTAGTATGTACACAAGGGGGTTGTTTTTATGCAGAGATCACAGGCGCTGCTGGGCCAGCGAGAGCATCATTTCCCATGAGGAGGTCTCTCCCCATTCGGCACTGGCGGTGCTTACCGTAAAGGTTCCGCGGCGGGCCAGCGTGATGCTGAATACCCGGCGGGAAGATTCCAGCGCCTGGTTGATGCTTTGTGCCAGGTGAGAGGCAGGCGTGCCCACCGTAATGGCCACGAACAGGCCATCCTCCAGGCGGGCCAGCACCGCGTGGTCATGGTCGGTTCCCACTGCCAGCTGCAGGATGCCTGCCGCCGTATTCAGGCAGCATTCCGCCGCCTGCAGGGATTCCTGATTGCGCAGGTTCCAGTATTCATTCACCCGCAGCATCACAGCACCCACCGGCTGGCCTTTCATGGCCTGCTTTTCGGCGTAGCTGCGGTATTCTTCCTGAATGTAGCGGGCATTGTACACACCGGTCACATAGTCCCGGCGCATATCTTCCCGGTACTGGGTCAGGGCACGGTCGTAAGAGTTTCGGGCACCGGCCGAAGCACCGGCATCATGGGGCAGACGCCAATGCAGAACCAGCACACAAGGACGGCCCATGACCTGAATGCTTTGAAAAATCCGCATTTCGTCCCGCTCGTCCAACTGCAGCAACTGCATGCCGCGGCCGGTCTCGTCCAACATGGGAATGGGGCTACCTTCCCCGGCCGGCTCCAGTGTGGAAGCGTCCAGCAGGACGCTGCGGTACGGGTCCACGATGCAGACCGTATCGAACAGCTGTTCCAGCGCTGCAATCTGCACGGCAAGCTCTTCTTTGGTATACTCCAGCTTCATCTTAAACCCTCACTTGCGCTCAGTGTAATTTTACCCGTAGTCAGGCATTGTATATACATGTATATTACCACAAATGCGCCGTTTTTCCTAGGTTTCGCTTGCACAAAGAATTTTTTATGCAGGCACAGAATACTGGTGATGTTTACAAATCACTGCTTTTTTCCACGCTGCAAGGCCGGTTCCGCACGGAAATACCGGGCACACAGGCTGCGGATCTCCTTGGCCAGTGCCGGATTCAGGTCTTTATCCTGGGCACGCCACTGCCAGTTGCCCTGGGCACGGCCGGGGGTATTCAGGCGTGCTTCGGCGGGGGCTTCCAGCCAGTCCGCCATGGGGATAATGGCCAGCGCCGCCGGGCTTGCCAGCACACCGCGCAAAAGGCCGCGCAGTTTGCCCTCCTGTTCGGTGAGAGCAAAATATTCCTCGGCCTGCTTGCGGCCCTTGGCGTCCAGTTCCTGGCTGAACCAGCCAGCCAGCGTATTGTTGTCGTGGGTGCCGGGGTAAGCCACACAGTTGCGCGGATAATTATGGGGCAGATCGACACTGTCCTGCCCGGTAAAGGCGAATTGCAGCACCTTCATGCCGGGGAAGCCGCTTTCTGCCAGCAACTTGCGCACCGAGGGGAACATTTCGCCCAGGTCTTCCGCCACAATGGGAAGGTCCCCCATGGCCAGATGCAGCGCCCGGAACAGTTCCATCCCGGGGCCCTGTTCCCAACGGCCGTTGCGGGCCGTGGTCTCCCCTGCCGGAATGGCCCAATAGGTATCGAATCCGCGGAAGTGGTCGATCCGCAAAATATCATAGATGGACAAAGCATGCCGCACCCGGCGTACCCACCAGGCAAAGTCCGTTTTGCGGTGGTAATCCCAGTCATAAATCGGGTTGCCCCACAGCTGGCCGTCCTCCGCAAAATAATCCGGCGGGCAGCCTGCCACACGGCGGGGTTTGCCCTCTTCGTCCGTTTCAAACAGTTCGGTACCCGCCCAGGCATCGGCGGAATCGGGCGCCACATAGATGGGGATGTCCCCCATGATGGAAACACCCTTGGAGGCTGCATATTCATGCAGAGCACGCCACTGGCGGTCAAACTCATACTGCAGGAAGGCCCAGAACTCAATTTCTTTGGCGTGTTCCGCCCGGAACTGTGCCAGCGTTTCCGGGTCACGGCGGCGCAGGGCACGGGGCCACTGCTGCCAGTCGGCCATGCCGTTTTCTTCCTTGATGGCCATGTACAGGCAATAGTCGGGCAGCCAGTCCGCCGCCAGGAACTGGAAGCGGTACCAGTCGTCCGGGTAGGGGGTTTCGTACCCGGGCACCGGGCGGCCTTTGAGGAAATTCTCGTAGGCTTTGCGCAGTACCGGGAACCGCCGTTCGTAAAGGGTGCCGTAATCCACATGGGTTTCGTCGCCGCCCCAATCCACAAAGGCATAATCCTTGCGTTTGAGCAGCCCATCCCGGGCCAGCAGGTCCAGGTCAATGAAATAGGGGTTGCCCGCAAAAGCCGAACAGCTCTGGTAGGGGCTGTCGGCATAGCCGGTGGGACCTACAGGCAGAATCTGCCAGATGCTCTGCCCGGCGCGGGCGAGAAAATCCACAAAACGGCGCGCCGGCGCGCCCAGGCTGCCGATTCCATGCCCGCCGGGCAGGCTGGAGATGGGCATCAAGATGCCACTGCAACGTTTCAGTTCCATGATTCTTCCTCTTTTCCAACCGGGGCGTTTTTACGCGTCCCTTTACTCTTCCGCTTCGGTAACGCCCAGCGCCTGCAGAGCCTGCTCGGTAAAGGTCTTGCGCTCTGCCGTGGTATGGCTGGTGCTGTCCCGCAGCGCTTCTTCATTTTCTTCCAGGGCGTCGGCCTGGGCCTGGGTGACCGTGATGCCCGGCAAAATACCGGTGCCCGCCTGCTCGATCTGCATGGCCCCCAGTGTGGTGGTGTCCGAAGCCGTATTCCACGGCGTAATGACACCCAGGGTCTCGGTCAGGGCGTTTTCCCCATCCCCGCTGCTGTACAGCCACAGGTCCGCGCTCTTGGCTGCTTTCTGGGCTGTTTCCTCGGTGCCGGCCCGCACCGTCACGTAGCCCACCTCGGCCAGGACCGGGTAATCCAGCAGGCCGGTAAGGTTGTATTCTTCGGTGGAGAGGTCACTCTCTTCCAGTTCGCATTTAAAGGGGATCAGCACCAGGTTCTGGCATGCCTCCGACCCGTAGGCCGAAAGCAGGTCCGTCAGCTTGGCGCGCCGGAACAGTGCCGTTTCGTCGTTCTCCGCCAGGTTGTCCCATTCCAAAGTCACGGCACTGTAAACGCCGTTCAGCGGGCCAGTCAGCGTATCTTCCGTCAGTTCACTGCCGGCGGCCAGCATGGCTGCCGTGTAGCCGGACACCCGGTCCATGGGTTCGGAAAAGACACCGGTGGCATTGAGAGTATCCGGTTTCGTTTCGGGCAGGGTAAACTTGCTGCCGTTCAAAGTGACGGTCGCCGCACTGGGCTCTTCCAGCCAGGCCTGCAGGGTTTCCACAAAATCGCTCCACTCATCCCAGCTGGCATTCTGCAACGCCGTTACGCCGCCATCCCCCAGCAGACTGTTCAGCAGGGTGCCGTTGGCCCAATACCCGTACAGGCTGCGGCCCAGCGGCAAGGCGTCGGTGCTTTCGGTGATGCCTGCACGGGCCGCGGCGGCAGCCAGCAGCGTGTCACTCATAACATCCACGCCTTCCACAAAACCGTCGGGCTTGTGGTCCAGCAGTACCAGGTCGGCGGCAGCCGGGTCTTCCGTCACCTGCAGCGTCACCTGCTGGCTGGATGCATAACTCTGCACGGCCGGCAGCAAAGCCTGGGTGGCATAGACATTCAGGGTCTGGGGCTGCGGTGCGGCGGCAGTTTCCACGGTAGCGGTGTTCTCAGCCGGGAGCAGCGTTTCCAGCGGACTGTCGGCGCAGCCGGCCAACAGCAGCGCCGGCAAGGCCAGCGCCGCAAAACAAATCTTTTTTTGCATAGGGCAGTTTTCCTTACATGGTTGTATAAAATGTACTGACTTTTATTATAAAGGATTTCGGTGTTTTTTTCCACACCTGTTTTATGGTATAATAGGAAAAATCCCAAAAAAAGGAGGTCACCTGTTGCCTGTGACCGAAAAGCTGTTCGAAACCGATTCCTATTTGCAGCGCTTCACTGCCCGGGTGTTGTCCTGCACGCCCGTACCCCAGGGGTACGGTGTGGTGCTGGACCGCACCGCCTTTTTTCCGGAAGGCGGCGGCCAGCCCTGTGATACCGGCCGCCTGGGGGAAGCCCGGGTACTGGCCGTGCATACCGATGGCCTGACCATCACCCACACCACCGACAAACCGCTGCCCGAAGGCACCGAAGTGGAAGGCACGCTGGATTGGGCGCCCCGGCTGGACGCCATGCAGCAGCACACGGGGGAGCACATCCTGAGCGGCACGCTCCACCGCCTGTACGGTGCCGAGAATGTCGGCTTCCATATCGGTACGCCTTACGTGCGGATGGATACCAGCATCCCGCTGACCGAAGCCCAGCTGGCGGAAGCGGAAGCCCAGGCCAATGAGGCGGTGCGGGCCGACACCCCGGTACATTGTTATATTCCGGATGCCGAAACCCTGGCCGCCACCCAGTACCGCAGCAAAAAGGAGCTGGACGGTCCCGTACGGCTGGTGGAAGCGGGCGGCGACCGCTGTGCCTGCTGCGGCACCCATCTGAGCCGCACCGGCGAAGTGGGGATCATCAAGATCATTTCCGCCCAGCACTACAAAAATGGCATGCGGCTGGCCGTAGCCTGCGGGCAGCGGGCTTATGAAGCCATCGCCAACGGTTGGGCCGACGCCGAATCCGCCGGGCGGCTTCTTTCCGCCCCGGTGGGTAAACTGACCGATACCGTGACCCGTTTGCAAACGGGCGAAGCCCAGCTGAAACAGCGGCTGGCAGCCCTGCAGAATGTTCTGGCCGCGGCTTACGCCGCGGCGGCAACGCCCGGCCAGCCCTGCACCGTCTGGGCAGAGGGTGCCGACGGCGACGGACTGCGGCGCATCGCACTGGCAGTGGCCGCCGAAACCCACGCAGCCTGCTGTGCCCTGGCACCGGGCGGACAGGGACTTGCCTACGCACTGGCAGCCGCCCCGGGAGAGGATATCCGCCCCGTTTGCAAGGCACTGAACGAAACCTTTGCCGGCCGCGGCGGCGGCAAACCGGCTTTTTGCCAGGGCAGCCTGGGGGATGCCGACGAGGCACGGGTACGTGCCTTTATGACCGAGATTTTGTAAGATCAGGAGTATGTTGTTATGCGAATGCGATTCAAACCCTATGCACGGCCCGAACTGCTGGCCTGCGATTTTCATGTGCACGAGCCGCTGACCCACGGGGGCCACTGGCATGAACTGTACGCCCGCCCCGACCAGCCCTGGCACCTGGAACTGGGCTGCGGAAAAGGCGGTTTTCTGGCACAGATTGCCCCTGCCCACCCGGACATCAACTATCTGGGCATCGACATCACCGACAAGGTGCTGATTCTGGCCAAGCGCAAGGTGGAGGCAGCCTATGCCGCCCGCCAGCTGCCGCCGGACAATGTAAAGATCGCCAGCCTGGATATTGAGCGGATGGGCAACGCCTTTACCCCCGAGGACCGGGTATCGCGCATCTACATCAACTTCTGCAATCCGTGGAGCAAGAACGCCGGCAGCAACAAACACCGGCTGACCCATCCCCGCCAGCTGCTGCAGTACCGCCTCCTGATGGACGAGGGAGCCGAGATCTGGTTCAAGACCGATGACGACGACCTGTTCCGTGACAGCCTGAGTTACTTCCCTGCCGCCGGTTTTGAGATCACCTGGCAGACCTTTGACCTGCACGCCCAGGAGCCGGCGTGGAACCTGCGTACCGAACACGAGGGCATGTTCAGCGAACAGGGTATTCCCATCAAAGCGTTGATTGCCCGCAAAGGCCCTGACGAAACGGTACATTGGGTAGAGCCCAAAGAGCTGGCCAAACAGCAGGAGGCGCCCGATGACCTTACCTGAGGTGGCGGCACACACCCTGTTCTGGTTTTACCTGTACGGCGTGTTGGGTTGGTGTGCCGAAGTGATTTTTGCCGCCCTGCGGGAACATCGCCTTGTAAACCGTGGCTTTCTGTGCGGACCCATGTGCCCCATTTACGGTGTGGGTATGGTGGTGCTGCTTTACTTTGTGCGGCTGCTGCCCGCCCGGGGCACAGCCCCCGGTGTTCTGACCGTGTTTGTGGTAGGCATGGTGCTGACCACTGCCATTGAATTGATCGGCGGTTGGGCCCTCTTCCGGATGTATCATATCCGCTGGTGGGATTACTCCAACTTCAAAGGCAACCTGGGCGGTTATATCTGCCCCCAGTTTTCGCTGCTGTGGGGGCTGGGCAGTGTCATCATGATCAAAGCGGTGCATCCACTGCTGGCCCGGGCCGCCAATCCCCTTCCCATGCGTATTCTGGTGCCTGTGGATACCCTTGTAACGCTGTTTTTCCTGGTGGATGTGGGCGTTTCCACGGCGGCAGCCATCGGGCTCAACAAGCGGCTGAAAGAGATCGACGAACTGCGGGCCCGGCTGCGGATCTCCAGTGACAAGCTGACCGAAGTGCTGGGCACCGGCGCCATGACGGCCGACACGCTGCTGGATGAGCAGAAACTGCAGCTGGCCCTGGCCAAGCTGGAAAGCCGCGACAACGCCGCCGAGCTGCGGGCCGAACTGACCACCCGTGCTGAGGCCCTGCGGACCAAGCTGCGGGACATGGATCTGGACCGTTTGGGCGCTCGCCGCCTGCTGCGCGCCTTCCCGCGGATGCAGAGCCTGCGTTACGGCGAAACCCTGGCCGCCACCCGGTCTGCCCTGAATCATCTGCGCCGGCTGGCACAGTCTGCCCGGCAGGCTGCTTCCTCCGCCGCCGACAAGCTGCGCAAGCCCGAAGAATAATCTTATTATCGCATAAAAACATCCCCGTGACCGGCAGTTCCCGGTCACGGGGATGTTTTTGTTCAGTTTCTGTCAAAGGCGTTCTTTCGATTTACCAAAGCCCTTGCTCAGGCCTTCTTGCGATCAAAAGAAATTTGCAGTACCAGCCAGGCAGCCACAATGCAGACCGCCGAGATCAGCGCCAGCATCTGCCAGCAGTTGAGCAGGTTGGCAATGGTGGCATCGTACATGGGGCCGTCAAACCCGGCTTTCAGCCAGGCAAGGCGGCTGTTCAGGTCGGTGGAAGCGCCCAATGCGCCCATGCCCCAACGGCAGACGATAATCGAGGCAATGGAACTGGCCACACCGGTCAGGGTAAACATAATGCCGCTGAAAACCACCTGACCGATCATCAGCACCAACACCACCAGAATGGCGGTCTCGCCGCTTTTGAAGATGGCCGACACCAGCAGGCCCATGGCGCTGGAGGCAAACAGCATAAGCAGCACCGTAATAAAAATTTCCAGATTTGTTTCAAACAGCAGATGGTTCTGCGGCACATGGACGATGCTGACAAACCCGAAGGCCAGAATGGCCGCCTGAACGACCTCGATCAGGAGCAGCACAAAGGCTTTGCTGAGCACCACCGCCAGCAGGTTGACCCCTACCGAGGCTTCCCGCAGGATAATATCCCGCTCCTTGCAGATCTCACGGTAGGAATTCAGGGTTCCCATAAAGGCGGCCATGGCACTGAGGATGAACAGCGCTGTGCGGCTGCCTACGTTGACCAGGTTGGAAGTAAAGCAGTTGGGGTCCACCACCAGGCTGATGACCAGCACCATGAAGGGTGCCTGCAGGATCAGGCTGGCCATAAGCAGTTTATCGTTCCAGATCAGGCGCAGATTGCGCTGCACCAGCACCGTGAACTGGCGCAGAAATTTCATTACTTCGATTGGTCGCATCGCTTGTCCGCCTCCTGTGCTGCCTCGGGCCAGGCCGCCACCAGGCGGTTGAACTCCGGTGTGGTAAAGTACTGCCGGCGGTACTGTTCTACCAGTTCCGGTTCCCGCAGTTTTTCAAAAATATCGCTGGTCAGTTCCACATCAAAATAGCGGTTGAGCTTTTCCGGTGCGCCGTAATAGCACAGCACACCGCCCACGCCCAAAAAGGCGATCTTATCGCAAAGGTTGATGTTGGACATATTATGGGTGACCATCAGAACCGTACAGTTCTGGTGGCTGAGCTTGCGGCACAGTTCCATCATGCTGCGGTCCAGGTCCGGCGAAAGACCGCTGGTCGGTTCGTCCAGAATCAGCAGCCGGGGACTGGCCAGCAGTTCCATAGCAATGGAAACCCGCTTTTTCTGCCCTCCGGACAGCTGGGAGATCAGAGTTTTTTCCCGCCCGGTCAGGTCTACCGCTTCAATGGCATGGGCCACCGCTGCGGCAATTTCGGCTCGGCTGGCGTCATGGGCAATGCGAAGCTTGGCCGTAAAGGTCAGGCTTTGTTCCACCGTCAGGTTATCGTGCATGATGTCCCGCTGGGGCACATAGCCCAGTACCGCATCAAAGGCGTTGCGGTTGCCGCGGGTTTCCAGCCCGTCGAACCGTACACTGCCCGAGGTACAGGGCGCCGTGCCGGTAATACAGGTGAGCAGGCTGGATTTGCCCGTACCGGAACCGCCCACCAGCACCACAAAACTGTTGGGTTCGATCTCCAGGCTGGTGCCGTCCACAATGTTCAGCGGCTTCTGGGTATTGCGGTCCTGCACGGTTTTGTAGACATTCAACAGCTGTACGCTGATGCCGCTTTTATGTTCATGGTAATGCAAAAGGCCGCCGGTAAAGGCAAAAACCTGGGTCGGCACGTTGATGACCGCACCGTTGCGCAGTGCGGCACGGCTGATGCGCACACCATCCACATAGGTACCGTTGGTGGACCCCAGGTCCCGGACCTCAAACTGGCCGTCCCGGTAAACCACCTCGCAATGATGGCGGGAGACCCGGTCGCTGACAAGCTTGATGTCGCAGTCGTCGCCGCGGCCGATGAGCACCCGTTTTTTGCGGCGGATGTCGATTTCCCGCAGCACCGACGCATCGGTCTGTTCCTGCCGGGGCCCTGCCCCATTGCCCTGTACCGTGCGGATTTCTTCCACCCGGAAGGTGATCTCCTGGGTGGAGGCGTTGCCGTCGGTGTTCAGCCCGATCACATCGCCGGGCTGCAGAACACAGGTTTCCCCCGCCGTCAGGTAGCGGTTATTGTACCAGGTGTTGCAGTCGCTGGAATCATCGGTCAGGGTCCACTGTTCCCCGGTACAGGCAATGGTGAACTGCCGGTCCCCCACATTGTTGCGGCGCAGTACATATTCACACTGGGCACTGCGGCCGAACCGGTAAGCACCACGGCCGGAAGGCAGCGTGATCCGCTGTTTGTTGCGCTGTTCTGTAATGAGAAAAACAATCTCACTGGTCACGGCTGAACCCCCTTACCAACGGAATCCGTCGCCGCAGAACGGCACGAAACGCAAATCGGCATCGCCCAGCTTCAGTTCCGCACCGGCGGCCAGCGGCTGGGCTTCCAGCACGGCCTGCCCGTTCAGATAACACAGCGCCTGCGAAGAACCGGGCAGCAGCGTAAACGCATCGGCCTGGGCATCATACACCACCGTGGCCTGCCGCGCCCCCAGCGGTGCATCAGCGCTGAGGGTTACCGGTGTTCCCGCGGCATCTGTTCCCAGAAAGCTGCGCCCCACCCCCAGCCGCAGATCCCGCCCGCGAGCCGGGCCATTGAGCACCACCAGCCAGCCTGCCACCGGGCCTTCCGGGGCAGCGGCTTCCGCCGCGGGGCCTTCGCTGGTATGCACAATGGCGGTTTCGCTCTGCAAGTCCGCATTGCAGTACGGGCAGGCAGGGTATTTGTCCGAATCGTAAAAATGTCCCTGTTCACACTTGGTCAGTTTCATCGTTGTTCCTCTTTCTCACAGCACCAGCCGGATCGTCGTGCGGCCCAACCGCAAGGTATCGTTGTTTTGCAGCCGGTGTTCCCCGTCAATCCGTTCCCCGTTCACAAAGACCGGAGCCTCCGGGTTCAGGGTCTGTACCAGCAGGGATTCTCCCCGCACGCACAGTGCGCAGTGCTGGGGCTGGATTTTGGGGTCCGGCAGGCAAAGGTCACACTGGGCGGCATCGCTGCCCAGCAGCAGACTGCTTTCCACCATACCGGCCCAGCGGCTCTCGGCAATGGAGCCGCGCTGGCCCCAGAACATGGTGACCCAGCGCCGGGGCAATGCATTGTCATCCGTCACACCGGCCAGCAGATGTTCCGCTTCGGCTTCCTGCTCGGCAGCCCGGTCCCTGCGGCGCAGCCGCCGCCACTGGAAGCCCAGAATTACCAGAATCACGATCGCCAACAGCAGCGGTGTGCGGAACCGTGCCAGATAAAAGCCTTTATCCCGGGGCCAGACCTGGATCACAAAATCCGTTTCTTCCCGCAAAGAGCTGACATTGGCCGGCGATATACGGCTGGACACCTTGTTCAGGGCCACATGGTAATCCCCTTCATACAGGTTAGCCGTTGTAAGGGTGACGGTGCGGCCGTCCTCACTGATCTCCACACTTTTTACCGGCACATGCCAGTTCCAGATATCGTTGCTGACCACATGGTAAAACTGCGGCCGTGTGGCATTGGGGTTGATGGCCTGGTTCAGGGTCAGACGCAGTTTGTTGCGCCGGATCACTTCCACCTTGGTCACCTGGGGCTTCTCCATCCGGAAGCCCATATATACCGTGGTGCTGCTTTGCACAGCGCTGCCAAGACTGGGCACCGCCAGGGTAACGATCTCCTGCCGTTCGCCGTACATACTTTCCGGCACTTCGGTGCGCAGTTCCAGGGCAGTGGCAAACATCTTCTGTTTTTCCTGTATGGCCTGCCCCATCTGAGACATGGCGCAGGGAATCACACGGCCATCGGATACCGCATCCAGAATCGTAAACTTTTCCGGTGCGCTGCTGCCCACAAAGGCATAAATGGCCATGTTCAATTTGGTGCTCACATCACTCATCAGGCCCAGTACCAGCCCGGGATTGGTCACCACCCTCTGCGCATCGGTGCACAGAAACACCGCTTTGCGGGGAGCCAGGGCCTGATATTCCTTCTGGATATCCCCTGCAATGGTGGAGGCAGCTTTGGTCATATCCATGGCGCCGTTCACCTGCTGGATCTTGGCCAGTGCGTTATACAGCGTATTGGCATCGGACGTAGCAGGCTGTACACAGGTCGCCCCGCCCGCCAGGGTATACAATGCCACCTGGTCATTTTCCCCTTTGTTGCGGATCAGCTGCCAGATGGCACCGCGCATCTGGCGGAAATCATCTCCTGAGATCTCGCTGCTGTTGTCCAGCGCCACCATATAACAGATAGGACTGTCCGCCTGGCCCAGAGAACTGGTATCCAGCGTATGGTCCCCCAGCGTCAGTTCCAGACCGGCCGCCTGTACCACGGTGGACGTATAAGAATTTCCGTCCGCGTCCAGCGCGTAGAAAAAGACATCCATTTCCGGCACGTTGACATAAATTTGTTCCACCCGGAAATTGCCCGCACCGGTGGCCGCCGTTGTGGTGTCGGCTGCCGCCGCAAACCCGGCCACCAGGCACAAAACCACGACCCAGACGGAGGACACTATGTATTTGAAAGTTTTCACACACCGTCTCCTGTTTTATTAGGTTCCGCTGATTTTGTTATGCAGGGAACGCAGCGCCCCAACAATCTTACTGCGGCGGGGGTCCTGCGGCTGCTTTTGTTCGGGAATAATACGGATGTCAGCATCCTCCGCACCGTCGTCCTCGTCCTCGGTCGCGCTCAGGTCCGGCATTACCGGCATGTGGGGGCCGCGCATGGGGGGTGCTTCGTCCAGAATGGGTTCTCCTTCCTGGCGCAGAATGGGATAGGAGAAAATGGCCCCCGGCACTTCGATCTCCGGCGGGTCGCTGGGTTCCTGCCGGGGCTGGGTATCAAAATAATCCGGCGAGGGAGTCGTTTCCTCCTCCGGTACCAGTTCCACCGTGCGCGGCGGCGCGGGTTCTTCCTCGTCCAGTCCCGGGGCAACCACGCAGTTGACCGCCTGCCCCTGGTCTTCGGCCTGCTGGTCGTCGGTTTCCGGCAGCGATGCCGCCGCAGCTTCCACGGTTTTTTCCGACAGATCCAGTTTCGGTTCCGAGGACACCTCGGTGATTTCCTCATCGTAGGGCGTGACCGGGCTGTTCTGACGGGCATAGTCCTGGGCCTCCTGCAGTTCCCCGATCATCTCGCTGAAGAAGTCCAGCAGTTTATCCCGCTGCTGCTCCATCGCTGCGATCCGGCTTTTGAGGTCCTGCAGCCGCAGCCGATGGGCATTCTGGATCTCCCGGGCCTCGTCGGTGGCCGCCTGCACCATCTTACGGGCCTGCCCGATGGCCTGTTCCCGGGCCAGCTGGTCGATTGCTTCGGCTTTACGGTTGGTTTCTTTCAGCAGATCGTCTGCCTCCTGCCTTGCCTGCCGGCGGATCTTTTCAGCCTCGGCGTGGGCGGTGGCCAGTACCTGCTCTTTCTCTGCCAGTACCTGCTGCCGGGCTTCGTCATGCGCACGGCCTTTGATGCGCAGCGCCGCCTCGGCTTCTTCGGCACGGTCGGTCAGTTCTTTATTTTCGCGGGTCAGGTCTCCGTTTTTCAAACGCAATACCGCCACCTGGTCCGTCAGCGAGTGGTTGCGTTCCTGCACTTTGGAATAACGCGTTTCCAGGTCGCTCTGCCGGCGGGCTATTTTATCGGCCTGCCCGGCCAGCGTCGCATTCTGGGCGGTCAGGTTCTGGTTCTGCCCCAGCAAAGTCTGGCAACGGCGGCGCAGTGCCTCGCTCTCCTGCCGGGCCGCACGGGTTTCGGCCGCTGCCGCATTCAGGCTTTGCTCATAATCACTGCACAACGCACGCAGCGCCTGGCGCACATCTTCCGGCTCATAACCGCCGAACCGTGCCTTGCGCACCCCGCACTGTTCCATATATTGGTTTACGTCAATCTTTGCCATACGCCGCAATCCCCCGACAAGTTTCTATAAGTAATTTCATTATAAGGCAACCCCCTGGTGAACGCAAGCGGATTTTGCCAAATTGCGTCGCAGCGGCAAAAAGAGAAAATTGCAAAAAAAATTAAAAAAGTTGTTGACAAACGGGGCACCTGTTGCTATAATGATAAAGCTGACTCAAACAGCGGACAAAACATTGCCCCATAGCTCAGTTGGTTAGAGCACCTGACTGTTAATCAGGGTGTCGTCCGTTCAAGTCGGACTGGGGCAGCCAACAAGCGATAGAGTTTCAAAACTCTATCGCTTTTTTGTTTTTCCTTATTCAGGTACAGCTTTCCAGATCACTTGTGTTACACGAATTTCAGTTTCTTCTTTTTTTATCAAGCAAATCCTTGCGAAGTCGCCTTCCACTGGTAATCTTGTCGTCGTAGATACAGAACATCTACTGTTTTACCGTTTTTCCTGTATACCTCGCCTTTTCGTACGTTCTGGAACATCCTATCTACGCTTTACAACAAAAAAATTGACAAATTTCTTTTGCGGGTGTTATGATATAGGCAATTACTGGTAGTCGCAGTGAAGAGAAGTAGCGAGACAAAAGGTTTCGCTGCTTCTCTTTTTTTGTGTCTTTCAGCCAATTTACAAAAGAAAAGGAGAACCTGTAAATGCCTCAAACCAAGTTTCAAAATATCGTGTACACCGTGATTATGGCCATCATCATGGTCTATGGGATGATTGTATACAATGTTGCTCTGAACACCGGCGGTGTGACCAATGCCACCTTTGCCATGGCACTGCACGAAATGCCCATTATGGTCCCCGTTGCCATTTTGCTGGAATACTTTATTGTAGAGAAGCTGGCCACCAAACTGGCTTTCACGGTGGTTCGCCCCACCGACCGCCCGCAGATCATCACCTATGCCATCTCCACCATGATTGTCTGCCTGATGTGCCCTACCATGAGCCTGATTGCCACGCTGCTGTTCAAACAGCCCAGCTTTGGCACCTGGGTGCAAACCTGGGGCTGCAATATGCCCATGGCCCTGATCTGGCAGCTGCTGTTTGCCGGACCGCTGACCCGGCTGATTTTCCGCACATTGTTCCGCAAACAGCTTGCTGACGGAAAAAAGCCGTGTGACCAGCCCCTGTAATGTTCAAAAAGGACCGCCTTCCGGCGGTCTTTTTTGGTGTTTGCAGAGATTTTCTTTCCATTTTCTTGACATTTATAGGCAAGGGTGTAAAATGGAACAGCAAAACAATAAGTATTCTTATAGTTAGGAGTCTTATTATGGAAAGCTTACATTACCTGCTGATGAAGGCCCATTCGATGTTCTCCCGTAAGGTATTGGGTGAAGTCGGTAAAACCGGATTGACGCCCGGCCAACCGAAAGTTCTGGAATTTTTGCTCCAATATCAAGAAGCCGACCAGAAAACCATTGCCGCTTATTGTGAGATTGAACCGGCCACGGTGGGCAGCATCCTGTTGCGGATGGAGGACAGCGGCCTGATTGTGCGGCGCCAGAAAAACGGCAATCGCCGTTCCCTCTATGTTTCTCTGACTGCCAAAGGCTATCAGGCTGCTTTACAGGTAGCGGATATTTTCCACACCGTGGAAACCGATGCCCTGGCTGGGCTTTCTGCCGACGAAGCTGCCACCCTGCAGGCATTGCTTTTCAAACTTTGTACTTCCCTGCAAACCAATCCGGAACGAAAAAAGGAGCAATCATGACTGAAATTTGCAAAATGAACCGTACGGCACTGCTCAAGCGCATCGTTTTTCTTTGTGTGGGTTTGACTACCATGGCCTTCGGCGTTGCCTTTTCCATCAAAGCCGCACTGGGCACATCCCCCATTTCCAGTGTACCTTACGTCACAGGAGCCATCTCGGGGCTGACGGTCGGTACTACCACCATCATCATGAATACGCTGTTTGTATTGATCCAGATTGCCATTCTGCGCCGCCAGTATGAATGGGTTCAGCTTTTGCAGCTGCCTGCTGCCGTGTTGTTTGGTATGATGATTGACCTGGCTTCGTACCTGATCCGTGACCTGAACCCGACCGCCTACTGGCAGCAGTGGATCGTCTGCCTGCTGGGGATTTTTCTGGTAGCGCTGGGCGTCAGCATCGAGGTAACTGCCCGCCTGATCACCACCGCCGGCGAAGGCATTGTACTGGCGATCTGCAAAGTTGCCCCCATCAAGTTCGGCAACATGAAGATGATCTTTGACCTGACGCTGGTTGCCATTTCCATTACCCTTTCCCTGCTTTTCCTGCACCATCTGGATGGTGTGCGCGAAGGCACCGTTGCCGCTGCCGTTCTGGTGGGTCAGCTGGCCCGGCAGATCAACAAACCCATGGGCGTTGTGGAACAGCGCTGCCTGGCATAAACAAGCATTTTTCTATGCCCGCCGCGGGATTCCGGAACATATCCTGCGGCGGGCAGTATTGATTTTATTCCCCAAAAACGGTATTATAAAATAGTAAATATGTACTGTGGTTTTAGTTTTGTGTGAAGGAGTTTATTGATGGAAAACTACGTTCTGTTCAGTGAATCCACCTGTGACCTGACCCCTGAACTGGTACAGGAAATGGATATCCACATTTTGCCCATGACCTTCACGGTGGATGGTCAAAGCTACCGCAATTATCCCGACAACCGCGAAATGACCCCCAAAACTTTTTACGATAAACTGCGCGCCGGCAGCATGTCCACCACAAGCCAGGTTGCTATTTTGGACTACGAAGAGGCTTTCACGCCGTTTTTGGAGCAGGGGCAGGACATTCTGTACCTGGCATTTTCCAGCGGTCTTTCCGGCACCTACCAGGCCAGCAAAGTGGCCATTGAAGAACTGCTGGAGAAATTCCCCGGCCGCCGGATCGTCAGCATTGACAGCCTGCAGGCCAGCATGGGCGAGGGCCTGTTTGCCTACACACTGGCAATGATGCGCAAAGCCGGTGCCGGACTGGACGAAGTGGCCGCCTTTGCCACCGAAAACGCCCAGCGCTTCTGCGCCTGGTTCACCGTCAACGACCTGATGTTCCTCAAGCGCGGCGGCCGCCTGAGCGGTGCTGCCGCTGTGGCCGGCACACTGCTGGGCATCAAACCGGTGCTGCATGTGGACCCCGAAGGTCACCTGATCGCCATGGAAAAGGTGCGCGGCCGCCGGGCCAGCCTGGATGCTCTGGTCAAGCATTTTGCCCAGAGCGCCGACAAAAATTATGCCGATATGACGATTTTTGTCAGCCATGGCGACTGCCTGGAAGACTGCCAGTATGTGGCGGATAAAATCAAAGCGTACGGCGTCAAGCGGGTTTGCATCGGCGATATCGGCCCGGTGATCGGTGCCCACAGCGGCCCCGGCACGGTGGCTCTCTTCTTCCTGGGCGGCCCCCGCTGAGAAAGAACCCTGCCGGCGTTTGTGCGTGGTCCATCTGCCATTTTTCTTGTACAACAAAACACCGGAACACCTCACGGGGTGTTCCGGTGTTTTTGTTTTTCCGTATTTTACTGTGCCTTTTTACGTTGACGCAGCGCCCGTACCACCGCGCGCAGCCAGCTGCAGGCAGCAGCGGCCAGGGCCGGGTAAAGCACCAGGCAGAAAGCCTGATACCAGGACGGCACAAAATACTGCCAGACTGCCGGCAGCGTTTCGGCCTTGTTCAAGGAGATGGTACCGGGAGTAAAGGTCATCTCCACCGTCTTGTTTTCATCCGGGCTGCAGGGGTCCAGACGCAGGGCCACAATGGATGTGCGGGGCAGCGTGTACAGATACTTGCCATCGCCCAGAGCCTCCGGGAACACCCGCCGGTCCTGGCTGTAATCCTCTCCCACTTTGGTGGTGTAATACAGGCACATTTCCCGGGCGTCGCCCTCAAATTCCACTGTATAGCTGAGGGTGCGTACCACCATATCGGACACATCCTCCAGAATCATCTGGGGGTCGCCGTTGGTGGTGGTCAGCACGGCGGTTTCGGCCGTACTGTCCCCTGTTTCCAGACCTGCCAGCTGCCAGTCGGTAACGGGGATTTCCGCTTCATACAGTGTACCGCCGCTGCGGGCCAGCGCATCGCTGCCCCAATGCACAGCACCCAGCACCACCCAAAGCAGGGCCGCCGCCAGATAGCAGGTCAAAGGCAGGGCGCCCCGTCGGTCAAACCAGCGTTTCAGCGCTTTCACGAGGCACTCACCTCCATTTCCATCGGCGCAAAGCCGTCATCCGTCACCCGGTAGAGCAGCGTTTCTCCCGAGAGGGCCGCTTCCAGACCGTCGGTAAACAAATCGGCGTAACTTTCCACAAAAATATTGTCGATGGTCTGCAGGTAGAGCACCGTGCAGCCGTTGCCGCGCACTATGGAATCCAGTTCCTCCGCCGTAAAGCCGTGGTAATAGTAGTTTTTAGGGCCTTCTTCCTGGGGTTTCAGTTCCGGCAGGCCCAACTCTCCACCGCCGCCGATCATCTCGGACGTGATGCCCGAATAATCCACCAGAATGGGATAAAAATCAAAGACAGCCGAGAACCAGGCTTCTCCGTTATCCCCCTGGCTGACGAAAAAGACCCGGTCCTCTTCGGTCAGGTAGCTGCAAACCAGCTCCGCCTCGGCCCGGATGGCTTTCCGGTCGGCAAATTCACTGTCGGCAAAGCCCAGCACACTGAGCTGCGGCAGCACCAGCTGGCTTTGCCGGGCCAGCATGGCCACTGCCAGCAACAACACGGCCCCCTGCCCGGCCAGCCCCCAGCGCGGAGTATAGAGCTTGGAACTGAAAATAGCGGTAGGACCGTCTTTTTCTTTGACAAGTTTGAGCCGGTTGCACATCTGGGGCAGCAGTGCCACCACCAGGCAGCCCAGGGCCATAAGGAACCAACCGATGTAATAGCTGTAAATGTACCGGTTATAGTCGGTGAGGGCTTCCGCCTGGAAAGGTTTGAAGATAAACCCATAGCTGAGCGCCAGCATCAGATTATAACCCACAAAGCAAAGGGTGGACAGCACTGCCATGGCGGCCACGCGTACCCGCAGCCGCCAACCGGCAGCCAACACAAAGGCCAGCGCAAACAGCAGCAGAATGAACACCACCACATTGCGGCCCTGACCGATCATGCTCAGTTTGCCGTCGCTGGTCCAGAACTGGTGGCCCATATCGGCCATAGCCTGCAAGAACTGGGACTGACGCTCGGCAAAGAAACCTTCTACCGGCTGTCCCAGCAGAATCTTGATGCCATTGATTACCACTTGCCCCAGAGAGGCAGTTGTTTCTCCCACACCGCCGGAATCGCTGTTGCGGGCCACCAGCCAACCCACGTACCGGATGTTCCACAGGTAATAGATGGCCATGGGCGCGGCAAAGCAGGCTGCTGCAAAGCCGGTACGGCGGGCAATGCCTTGTTTGAACGGTCCATCGCAGAAGAACCAGGCATCCACGGCGATAAGTCCCGCCGCCGCCAACGAAAGCACAAAGTCGTTGGCCTTGAGGTTTGCAGCCAGTGCCAGCACCGGCAGCACAGCCCAGCGGGGGCCATCGGTTTGGCGCAGTGCCAGCCACATGGCCACCGCCCCGCCAAATACCAGCCCCGCCGGCACATCGCCGTAGGAGGTCAGGTAGGTATCGGCCAGGTAGATGGTGTGGTTATAGATGGTAAAGAAGAAAGGGGTACACCACAGTACCGCCGCCAGCGGCACCGCCACCCGCCATTTTTTCCAGGGCAGGGCGCTGAGGACCGCCGCAAAGCATGCGAAATACAGTGCGTCATAAGCAAGATAAATTTTCCAGTCTGTATAATTCCCAAAGAACTGGAAGAAATAACTGAGCAGCGGCAGCCCGGGATTCTGGGTCACGGCCCAAGGGGTCCCCAGCGTTGCGGTGGAATACAGACTGTTATCCACCTTGGTGATTTTGACGGCGGTAGCCCACAGGTTCAGCTCGTCAAAACCGGTGGCCATGGGCTGGCGGATGGAAAAATACACCGCAAAGGCCACCGTCATACCCCAGAACAGCACACTGCCGGGGGTAAACAGCGCCCGCCAATCCGGCGCAGCGCCTTTACGGGGCCAAAAAGCCCAGATGCCGCCTGCCAGGCAAAGCAGATAGACTGCCCAGGCTGCCGGGTACAGTGCCCCGGCCATACCGGCCAGTGTGAACACCGCCACAATGCCGGAAAGGGCCGTAAGGGGGGCCATGCCCGCGGGCACCCGGGCTTTGAGGGTAAGCGCGGCGCAGAGCAGGAACAAAGCCAGCACAGACACCAGTACGCAGAATAATTCCATGAGAATCTCCTTGGTATTTGATCAATCCCGGGGAGCGTCCGGCTCCTCCTTGTGCAGTAGCGATCCCACCAATGCAATTGCCGCCACCGCCAGGGCAGGCACAAACAGCAGCAAAAGCCACTGCCCGCCATTGGGTATAAAACGGTCATACCAGGGGGTGGCCGGGTTCAGTTCAATGCCCTGGAACAGGGTGGGAACGCCGCCCACACTGTCCGGGTCGATGCGCAATCCGGTGACCCAGCGTCCCCCCAGATCAAAGGTATACTCCCCCGTTCCGGTAACATTGGCATAGACTTTCTGGGTTTCGGTATAATCGGTCTGGCCGGGCAGCAGATAGTAGAGCGCCACACCGCCCGGAGGCAACTGATGCTCCGCATACAGGCGCACCGTTTCCAGATATCCCTGCCCCTGCCAGTAGATATGCGGGTCGCTGTCGGTAGAAAGATACCAGTTGGGATCGTCATCGGGCGGGGTCCACCACTGGTTGGAACTGTAAGGGGCAAAGCTTTCGGTAACCAGTTCCGCAGGGGCCACCGTCTGCTGGGGCATCTCGCCTTTGAGCTTGTAGTTGATCATCACAGCGCTGCCCACCAGTCCCCGTACCATCCACAGCACAATGGTCAGCAGGTAGGCCAGCAGCAACAGCTGCCGGGGCCGGAACAGCGGCCGCTTACTTTCGGGAAGTTTGGGTCTTGCCATCACGATACCTCCCTTTTGGTGGCAGCGGCGATGGTGAACGGCACCTCGGCGTCCTCGCCCTCAAAATGGTAGAGGGTCGCGGGCATATCATTGGTCAGGCTGCCCTCAAACAACGGGCTGAATTCCCGCTGAAGGTAATCATCGGCGCGGTCAATGAGCAGATAATCGCAGTCCTTTTCCGCCATATACGCTACCAGGGTATCCGGCACACAAACGGCCTTGTAATCATACAGGGTCCAGTTTTCGCTTTCCACCAGGTTCATAAAATCGCTGTCCCAGCGGTCCTCGGTTTCTCCCAGACGGCCGTAAAAACCGCCGAAGCCGTTGACCACCTGGGCGGTAAGTTCGTACCGATAATAGTACCAGCGGGTGGCGTCATCGCCCTGGCTGAGCACCAGCACACGGTCATCCCAATCCAGCACGGTGTTCATCACTTCTGCCCGCTGCTGCACATCGGCACGCAGGGTATACAGGCTGTCGGCTGCGGTCCAGAACCCTGCCGCAGGAACGCCCCGCCAGCAGAACACCGCCACAACCACCGCCACGGCGCCCCCCAGGGCAGCACGGCCCAGTCTGCCGCGGGCCGCACGGGCAAACTGACAGAGCATGGCCAGCATCCAGGCCTGGTAATAGGGGGTCAGATACCGGTCATAGTCCTTGAGGGCCAGCCCTTCCAAGTCGGAAAAATTGTAGTAATACAGAATCAGATGGAACGCATACAGCGCCGCAAAGCAAAAGGCAAAGCCCAGGTGCAACACCAGAATGCCGCGGCGGGGCGCGCCTTTTTCGGCTGCCAGCCAGGCCGCAGCCGCCACCATGGTGATGGCAAGCACAGCCATTACGCCGCCGCCCAGCAGGCAGACCCGCCGGGTGAAAAATGCATCCCCCATAGCGGCCATAATCTGGGCAAACTTATCGTCACGGCCAATGCCCAGCAGTTGTTTTATACCACCGGCCAGCACCGCACCATAACTCAATCCCTCGCTGCCTACGCTGGCCGCCGTATCCACCGTGGGGGTGACAGCGGCGGTGTAGCGGCTCCAGCTGAGGAAGGCAGCCACGGCCACCACTGCCAGACCGCCCGCGTGCAGCAGCGCACTCACCAGCCCCTTGCGCAGACCGTTCTGCGACCGGGCCAGCCAGTCCAGCCCGATGAGAAATGCAGCGATCAATCCATACGCAAAGCAGATATCTTTGGTCAGGGTCAGCAACGCAAGGGGCAGCGCCGTCAGCCAAAAAGCCTTGGGCCGACGTTCGGTGCCGAAATACAGGCAAAGCGTTCCCCCAAAGAGCATGGCCATGGGCAGGTCCGCCATAGCGTTGACATACTGGGTGGCATAAGCCCCCGGGGTGGGGTCCCTAAAGAAATACGGCAGCAGCACACCGGCCGCAAAGACCAGTACCCCGCTGTACCAGCGTTCCCGGGGCAGGGCCGTAGCGGCGGCCACACAGGCAAGGGCCAGCGTATCCAGCGCTGCCAGGCAGGCCCATTCGGCCCACTGACCGAAAGGCTGAAACAAAAAGGTCACCAGGCTGGTAGCCGGGTAAGTGAAACTGGCTTTCAGGTTCACCGGGTCGGCCACATAAAATGCCCCGCGCTCCACCACCATTTTGGGGGCCAGGCCCCAGGCGGTGAATTCATCCCACTGGGTAAACATGGGCTGCTGCACAAAAAACAGCACCCACAAAAAAACAGCACCGCCCAGGAACAGCGCCAGGCCGGGGGTGGTCACCGCCTGCCGGCAGGCTTGCACAAACCCGGCCGGCCGCAGTTTGACCAGCCCGACCACCCAAACGGCCGCCAACAGCAATACCGCCAGCACCACGCCAAGGCGCAGTGCACCGGCGATGCCAAATCCATACAACAGCAGGCAAGCCCCTGCCAGCAAAGGCAGCGGCAGCAGTGCGGCATGCAGTTTTGCCCACCGGGAGAGCACCGCACAAGCACCCGTCAGCAGAAGCAGCATGCACAATCCCCATACCAACTGCAGCATAGGCCGTCGCCCTCCTTTTCCGTTTTGTTGAAATTCTTATTTTAAATACACAGTGTATACAGGCCCGACAAAGTAATGCTGGAACAGCAGAACTGCTCCCAGCAGGGCATATCCGCCGCAAAGGGGCAGCGCCAGACTCTGCGCCCGGGCCGCCGTCAACCGCGGCGCCAGTACACGGCGGGCCAATGCCGCCACGCCCAAAACCAGCAGCAGCCACAGTGGCAGGAAATACCGGGTCTGCAGACCCACGATCCGGACCATACCCACCGGCGTATAGGTGATGTACATGGCCGTCATGGCGCCAATGCCGTACAGCACCGCAAAGACGCCCAGCCCGCCCAGACGGCGGCGGCCCAGAGTTTCGGTACGCGGCGTACAAAGCAGTGCCGCTGCCAGCAGCACCAGCGGGCCCGTCAGGCTGAGGAACGCAACGGGCATATCCTTCCAGCCAAACAGTCCCAGCTGCCCCAGGAAACCATCGTTCTCATAGAGTGTACCCAGCAGCACCGCCAGATAACGCAGCGGGTTGGACAAAATAAACGCCAGCTGTTCGCCGCCGTTTACGGCTGTACCGCCCTGCCGGGCAATGGTGCCGTAATTGTGGCGCATAAGCACCCCGTACTGTTCCACAAACAGCGTAATGGCCAGGGAGCCGCCTGCACAAATGGCAGCCCATATCGGGCGGGAGGCTTTGGCCTTCCAGTCCCGCCGGGCAATGAGCAGCGGCAGCACCACCCACAGTAGGTTCAGGTAGGGTTTGGTGCCGTTGGCGAAAATGCAGGCCGCCGCATAGAGCGCCGCGGTACGGGTGTCCCACTGGGGGCGGGTCAGCAGCGCCAGCATCAGATAATAACAGGCCAGCAGGGTAGCGTCATAACTCAGGGAAGCCCCCATGTACAGCGACATGGGCAGCAGCATAACGCACAAAAAGGCCGGACGTGCCCGCCGGGCACAGCGAAGCCCCAGCCAGCAAAGCAGCATATAGGCAGCCAGGTTGCCCAGCCGCCCGGCATACAGGCAGCCCAACGCCCCCAGGCCAAACAGCCGGGCCAGCGCCATGCCCAGCGCCCCGGGCAGGAAGGGCAAAATCAAAAAGCTGATGGGCTCGGTGACCGGGTCGGCGCCGGTGGATTCCCCGTTCAGGTATTGCGCAAAACTGTCGGCAATACTCTGCACCGTACCGTCCTTGCCGTACTGTTTCAGGGCATAACCGGCGGTATCATAGGGCTGTTCCTCGTGGGTATCGGGGTCGACCCCCAGCCCGGCCGAAGTGTGGGCGTTGACCCATGCCCCCGGGAATGCCTGCATCAGCCGGGATACGTCCTCGGGGTAACCGCGCTGGGCATCAAAGTCGAACCGGCCCATGGAAATGGCATAGGTGCGCAGATAATGTTCCGTTTCATCGGGAGTTTGCAGCGGCGGATTGGCAAACGCAAACAGGATGCCGCACAGCAAAATGCAGACAGCCCCCCGCGCCGCAAAATCTTTTACCCGGCGCAGCACCAGCACCGCCGCACCGGCGGCCATGCCCAGCCCCATACAGAACAAGGTAGGCCACAAAGGCGGGATGCCCCGTGCATCCAATCCATAAAAAACACGCCAGTAATAGCTGAACACAATGCCCAGCATGGCGCAAACGGCCAACACGAAAGCCCACCGCGCGGCTTTGGGCCAGACGGTGGGTGCAAAGCGGCTGCCGTTCCTGGAAGGTAACCCGCTCATATTACAGAATATACTGCCCGACCTTGTACTGGTCGAGGTTGCCGCGCAGGAACTCGATGGTTTCGGCCAGGCCCTGCTCGAAGGTGTACTGCGGTGCCCAACCGGTCAGGTTGCGCAGTTTGGTGGCATCGCCCAGCAGGCGGTTGACCTCGCTCTTTTCGGGGCGCAGGCGTTCAGCTTCGCAGACGATGGTGGCATTGGGGTTGATCTGGGCGATCAGTTCGTTGGCCAGATCCCCGATGGAGTGTTCCACGCCGGTGGCAATGTTCAGTTCCTGACCGATGGCGGCATCGCAGTCCGCGATGGTCATAAAGCCGTTGGCGGTGTCCTTCACGTAGTTGAAGTCACGGGTGGGGGTCAGGCTGCCCAGCTTGATCTCGGTCTGACCGGCCAGCAGCTGGGTAATGATGGTGGGAATGATGGCCCGGCCGCTCTGGCGGGGGCCGTAGGTATTGAAGGGCCGCACGATGGTGATCGGCAGATCAAAGCTGCGGTAGAAGCTCTCGGCCAGACGGTCGGCGCCGATCTTGGTGGCCGAATAGGGGCTCTGGCCCTGGAAGGGGTGCTTCTCGTCAATGGGCACATACTGGGCGGTGCCGTAGACCTCGCTGGTGGAGGTGACCAGCACCCGCTGGGTGCCCAGCTCCCGGGCGGCGTTGAGGACGTTCAGGGTGCCTTTGATGTTGGTGTCCACATAGCTGTCGGGGCTGTGGTAGGAAAACGGGATGGCGATGAGGGCCGCCAGATGGAACACCCGCTCCTGGCCGCGCATGGCAGTGCGCACGCCGTTGGGGTCGCGCACGTCGCCCATGAAGATGTCGATCTCATTACGGATCTCGGGAGGCAGGGTGTCGATCCAGCCCAAAGAGCCGAAGGAATTGTACAAGCAGAATGCACGGACCTTTTCGCCGCGCTTGACCAGTTCTTCCGTCAGATGGCTGCCAATAAAGCCGTCCGCGCCGGTGACCATTACGGTATGTGCCATGGTTTGCTCCTTTTTTCAGAATGGGCATCTGCCCAAAATTACACTATGATTACAAAATAGTATAACCGATTTGCGGGAGTTTTTCAACCGTATTTGCAAAAGCGCCCAGGATGCAAAAACCGCCGCCCTTGCGGGCGGCGGCAGATTACAGACGGCCGCTTTGTGCGGCGGGGTCTGTTTCCATCAGATAATTTCCACTTTTTCCATGACCACGGGAGTACGGGGCTTGTCGTTCCAGTCGGTTTCGACGGCAGCGATCTCATCCACCACGTCCATGCCGCTGACTACCTTGCCAAAGGCTGCATAATCACCATCCAGATGGGGGGCATCCTGGTGCATGATGAAGAACTGGCTGCCGGCGGAGTTGGGGTCCATGGCACGGGCCATGCTGATGACGCCGCGGGTGTGCTTGAGGTCATTGGCCACACCGTTGCGGGCGAACTCGCCTTTGATGTGCCAGCCCGGGCCGCCGGTGCCGTTGCCCAGGGGGCAGCCGCCCTGAATCATGAAGCCGGGAATGACACGGTGGAAGGTCAGGCCGTTATAGAAGCCCTGCTTCACCAGCTTTTCAAAGTTTTCGCAGGTGATGGGCGCAACCGCCGGGTTCAGTTCAATGTCGATGGTCTTGCCGTTCTGCATGGTAATACGGATCATAATGCATTCTCCTTTGTATCATTTTCCTGTACCGGTTGGGCCGCCGGGTCGCTTTGGGCGGTGGGCAGCCCCTGGGTGTAACTCATACTGCCGATGGCACGGCAGAACTCCTCATCGGAGTATTTTTTCAGCCAGAAAAGCAGGGCTGCGCCCATGAATTCCTCGCTGCGGCGCTTGGCCTTGGGCAAAAGTCCGAACAGTCCGCCCTCCTGGGTTTGCCCGTTGAAGGGATTGGTCCAGCTATCGGGCAGTTTTTCGGACAATTTGCGGGGCGAAACATGCCCCGTGATAAAACCTTTGCCGCCAAAGAAATGTTCCGCCAGGCCAAACACCGCCCGGCGCACGCCATAGCGGCTGGGGAACAGACTGCGCAGCCGGTAAGTGTGATAGAAGGCATCCGCCAGATATTCCACGGGGATATCCTCGCCGTAAACTTCCAGCAGGCAGGTATGCAGCAGTGTGGTAATATCCGCCAGCTGTTCCCCGGTGGGCAGAGGGCTGGCATCCCCCGCCGGGACGCAGGCATCGCCGGTATCTTCTTTGTGCAGGGTGGAATCCAGCGCAATCTCGATATACCCGTGACCGCCCTTGCCTGCATACGGCATCCCGGCTTCGCACATGGCGCAAACGAAGGGATGCATGACCGTATCGGTGGCATAGTGGCAAAGGAACCCCAGTGCATACTCCACCTGGGGCCTTGTCTTTACATGGCGGCACAGGCTGTACAAAAAGGCACCGGTCTTTTCCTCGTGCATCCGTTCGCCCAGGGCCGGCAGATCATAGCGCCGCTTGGCGCGTTTTTTCCAGACCTCATAGCAGAAAAAGCTGTCCGGGCCATTGGCACCTGCGGCAAAAGCCTCGGGGCATTGAATCTTATAGTGGATGGCGGCTGCCGCCTGGCGGGCGGTGCGCACATGGGTATAACCTTCCGGCATAAAAAGGGGTTCACTTCCTTACATTACAAAGCGCAGTTTATTGTACCCCGCCGGGGCGGAAAAGTCAAATTGCCTTTCGTAGAGGTGGTTTGGATTCAGCGGGTATCTCCCGTTCCCTGTACGGCCGCAGGGCGGTACCCCCGCGCTCAGATATTGCGCTGGTCGCCTTTCAGGGTACGGGGCAGTACAAAGAAGTACAGCAGTGCGCCTGCAATGATGATCAGGATCACCGAGAGAATGCCGTAGGGGCCGGCAGCCTTGTTGATGGCATCCACCTGTTCGGCCGTGGCGGTGGCCGCGGTCAGGCCCTGGTCCTGCAGCATCCGGGAAGCCGCCAGCGCACTGACAGCGCCCACCAGGGTGGGGCCCAGAATGGAGGAGAACTTGCCGAAGATATCAAAGAAACCGAAGAATTCGCCGCTGCGATCCCGGTCGGGGATGAGCTTGCCGAACATGGAACGGGACAGTGCCTGAATACCGCCCTGGCTGGTGGCACAGAGCACGGCCAGCATCCAGAACTGCCACAGGCTGTCCATAAAGAAGGCAAAGATGCAGATGAACATATAGACGCAGATCCCTACCCCCACCATGCGGCGGGCACCGAACCGGGAGGCCAGCTTCATATACAGCAGGCAGAAAGGCAGGCCCAGCACCTGTACCAGCAGCAAGGCCAGCAGCATACCGGCCGAATCCAACCCCAGGTTGGTGCCGTAGCTGGTAGCCATGCTGATGATGGTATGTACGCCGTCGATGTAGAAGAAATACGCCACAATGTAAACCAGCATGGGTTTGTCGGCGATGATCTCCCGGATGGTGGTGAACACGCCCTTGATGTTGCGGCCGACATCCCCTTTTTCGTAGGGTTTGCCGGAGGTCTGCTCACAGTTTTTCAGCAGCGGCAGGCTGAACACCAGCCACCACACAGCCGTAATGGCAAAAATCACCGCCAGGCAGGTAAGCATCGGGACCCCCACCGCGTTCATGATCAGGAAGATCAAAAGCGGAATGGTGGAACCGCCGATATATCCCAGGCCGTAGCCCATGGTGGACACCGAGTCCATCCGGTCCTCGGTGGTAATATCGGTAAGGAACGCATCATAGTAGATGCAGGAAGCATCAAAGCCAATGGTGCTGAGGATATACAGTACCAGCACAATACCGGCCACACGGCCCGCCGCGTCGGTGGAAGAGGTAAAATCCATCCCCGGCGTCAGGGCCAACCCTGCCACCGAGAGCACCCCCAAGGCCAGGAAAGCCGCAAACAGTTTTTTGCGCATGCCCCGGATGTCGCCAAATACGCCCAGGAAAGGCGCCGACAACGCCACAATGGCCATAGCAATACTGGTGGCATACCCCCAGGTGGACATGCTGGAAACGCTGTCGGCGGTGTATTCCGCCACCGAATCAAAGAAGATGGGCAGGATGGTGACCACAATGACCGAGTGGGCACTGTTGGCCCAGTCGTACATCATCCAGCTCAATTCCTGCTTGGTAAATTTTTTCAGGAAACCCATGAACAGTTCCTCCCATTATGTCAAACATAATTTAATTGTAGCATTTCCGGGCCCGAAAAACAACCAAAAGCGCCCCGTTTTGCGTCAACGGGGCGTAAAAAATTCGTTATATTTTTGCGGCAGATTGACAAACTTACCGTGCACGCAGCTGCCAGAACGCTACCGCAGCCGCCGCGCCCACGTTGAGGGAATCCACGCCGTGCTGCATGGGGATCATCACCGTGGCATCGCACCGGGCAATGGTTTCGGGGTTCAGGCCGTCCCCTTCCGTTCCCAGAAGAATGGCCAGTTTTTCCACTTGCAGGGCGGGGTCATCCACGGGACGGGCGCGGTGGTCCAGCGCCATGGCGGCCGTGGTAAACCCCAAATCGTGCAGCCGGGCCAGCCCTGCGGCGGGCCAGTCCTCCTTATGTTCCCCAAGCCGTGCCCAGGGCACCTGGAACACCGTGCCCATGCTGACCCGGATGGCGCGGCGGCACAGGGGGTCGCAGCAGGAGGGCGACAGCAGCACCGCATCCATGCCCAGGGCCGCCGCCGAACGGAAGATGGCTCCGATATTGGTGGAATCCACAATGCCTTCCAGCACTGCCACCCGCCGGGCGTTCCGGCAGACTTCCTCCACCGTTTTGGGGGCAGGGCGGCGCATGGCGCAAAGCACACCCCGGGTCAGGGCATAACCGGTCAGTTTTTCCAGCACCGGGCGGTCCGCCGTATAAACCACGGCATCCGGGCAGCGGGCCAGCACCCCGGCCGCGGGGCCTTCCATCTGGCGGCGTTCCATCAAAAAGGACAACGGGGTATACCCGGCATCCAATGCCGTGCCGATGACCTTGGGGCTTTCGGCAATAAACACCCCTTTCTCCGGTTCCAGCCGGTTGCGCAGCTGGGTTTCGGTAAGGCGGGCATAAACGTCCAGTTCCGGGGCGGACAGATCGGTAATTTCCACAATATGGGGCATAGCGGTTTCCTCTTCCTGTTTGATACTGTTTTCAGCATACCCCAAAACGGGGCAAAATGCAAACAAAAAGCCGCAGCGGGCATGCCGCTGCGGCTTTTGAAAAAACGTCACTGCGAGTGGTGACAAACACAGTTACTCTGCAAACATGGGGGTGGACAGGTAGCGGTCCCCGGTATCGGGCAGCAAAACCACGATGGTTTTGCCCTTGTTTTCGGGACGCTTGGCCTGCTGGATGGCGGCATACAGCGCCGCACCGGAGGAAATGCCCACCAGTACGCCCTCTTTGCGGCCCATCATGCGGCCTGCGGCAAAGGCATCCTCGGAGGTAACGGGCATGACCTCGTCATACACCGTGGTATCCAGCACTTCCGGCACAAAGCCCGCGCCGATGCCCTGCAGTTTGTGGGGGCCTGCCTTGCCGCCGCTGAGCACGGCCGAGTCGGAGGGCTCCACAGCCACCACCTTGACGGCGGGGTTCTGTTCTTTCAGGTAACCGCCCACACCGGTGACCGTACCGCCGGTACCGGCGCCCGCCACAAAGATATCCACCTGGCCGTCGGTATCCTGCCAGATTTCGGGGCCGGTGGTGGCACGGTGGGCCGCCGGATTGGCCGGGTTCACAAACTGGCCGGGCACAAAGCTGTTCGGGATCTGGGCCGCCAGCTCATCCGCCTTGGCAATGGCACCGGACATGCCCTTGGCACCCTCGGTCAGAACCAGTTCCGCACCGTAAGCCTTCATCAGCAGACGGCGCTCCACGCTCATGGTTTCGGGCATAACGATGATGACCCGGTATCCGCGGGCTGCGGCCACCGACGCCAGACCGATGCCGGTGTTGCCGGAGGTGGGCTCAATAATCACCGAACCGGGCTTGAGTTTGCCGGTAGCTTCGGCATCGCCGATCATGGCCTTGGCCACCCGGTCTTTGACCGAGCCGGCGGGGTTGAAATATTCCAGCTTGGCCAGCAGGCGGGCTTCCAGCCCTTCGGCTGCTTCAATATGGGTCAGTTCCAGCAGCGGGGTATGTCCGATCAGCTGTTCGGCGGAAGTATAAATTTTGCTCATGGTGTTCGTCTCCTGTTCATAATAAAAGTGTGTAAAATTCAGAAACGCACGCCGGGGCAACATCGCCGGCGGAAAACATAGCGGCTGGCCATGGTTATTCATACCTTTCTTGTAGGATAAAGTGATTGTACACCCTTCCGGCAGATTTGTCAATACACCGCAGGCCCAAGGCATCCTGTAAATTTTTACTCTCACACCGCCCTTAGCGGGGGTTATTGCCTTGCAATTTGGCGGCCGCCGTGTGTATAATATTAGAGTTATTGTTTTTTTTCTTTAACAATATGGAGGGTAAAGTAATGGGAACGAAGTATATTTTTGTGACCGGGGGCGTTGTCTCCGGTCTGGGAAAGGGTATCACAGCGGCCAGCCTGGGCCGCCTGCTCAAGACCCGGGGGCTGAAAGTGGCCAGCCAGAAGCTGGACCCGTATATCAACGTGGACCCCGGCACCATGAGCCCGCTGCAGCACGGCGAAGTCTTTGTGACCGATGACGGCACCGAGACTGACCTGGACCTGGGCCATTATGAGCGCTTTACCGACGAGAATCTGAACAAATATTCCAACCTGACCACCGGCAAGGTATACTGGAACGTTCTGAACAAGGAGCGGCAGGGTGCCTACCTGGGCCAGACCGTTCAGATCATTCCCCACATCACCAACGAGATCAAGAGCTACATCTACAATCTGGCCAAGAGCACCGAGGCGGATGTGGTCATTACCGAAATCGGCGGCACCACCGGCGACATCGAAAGCCAGCCGTTCCTGGAGGCCATCCGTCAGGTAGGCATTGAGCAGGGGCTGGAAAACTGCTGCTATATCCATGTCGTACTGGTGCCTTACATTTCCGGCTCCGACGAATACAAATCCAAACCGGCCCAGCACTCCTGCAAGGAACTGCAGGGCATGGGGATTTCGCCCAACATCATTGTGCTGCGTGCCGACGGCCCCGTGGGCAACGACATCAAGCGCAAGATCAGCATGTTCTGCAATGTGCGCCCCGACTGCGTCATTGAGAACCTGACCATGCCCAGTCTGTACGAATGCCCCCTGATGCTGGAAGCTGCCGGTCTGACCAATGTGGTGGCACGCCAGCTGCACCTGACCACCCCACCCACCGACCTGACCGAGTGGAAGGAACTGATCAGCCGCATTGCCACCCGCAGCCGCACCTGCACCATTGCCCTGGTTGGCAAATACGTGAAACTGCACGATGCCTACCTGAGCGTGATGGAAAGCCTGTACCACGCCGGTTTTGAGACCGAGAGCAAAGTGGACATCAAGTGGGTGGACAGCGAAACTCTGCTGGATCAGGAGCGCTGCGCCGAGGAACTTTCCGACGTAGACGGCATCATCCTGCCCGGCGGCTTTGGTGACCGCGGCATTGAGGGCATGATCCAGGCCGCCCGGTATGCCCGGGAACAGCATATCCCCTACTTTGGCATCTGCCTGGGTATGCAGATCATGGTAATGGAATACGCCCGCAACGTGCTGGGTTATGCCGACGCCCACTCCAGCGAATTCACCCCCGATGGTGCCCACAACGTCATTGCCCTGATGCCGGACCAGCAGGGCAACATTCCCAAGGGCGGCACCATGCGCCTGGGCGCTTACCCCTGCTCCATCAAACCCGATACCACCATGGCCCGCTGCTATGGCAAACTGGAAATTGACGAGCGTCACCGCCACCGCTATGAATTCAACAACGATTACCGCGCCGAATTTGAGGAGAAGGGCCTGACCATTGCAGGTACCAGCCCCGACGGCCGTCTGGTGGAAGCGGTGGAACTTTCCGAGCGTCCCTTCCATGTGGGCGTTCAGTTCCACCCCGAATTCAAGAGCCGTCCCAACCGTGCTCATCCCCTGTTCAAGGGCTTTGTGGCGGCTGCCCTGCAGTACCAGACCGAGCACACCCCCACCGAACACCCCGCCATGGTGGGCGAATGATGGCCGCCTGATCTTTGCAGCATAAACCAGTAACGAAAAAAGCACACCGCCGCAGCGGTGTGCTTTTTGTTGTGCTTTGTTCGGAATCGCTCCCGGTCAGATCGCTTCCCTTTCCCGGGTTGGCCGGTTGAAAGTTCTTTGGGTACTTTCTTTCAAGAAAGTACCTCAGCGGTCCTGCAGGGGCACATACTCCCGGGGGACCATAATGCTCTGGTAGGCCGGGCGGATGATCTTGTCCATATTGACCAGTTCTTCCATACGGTGCGCCGACCAGCCCACAATACGGGCAATGGCAAAGATGGGCGTGTACAGTTCCACCGGAATGCCCAGCATATCGTACACAAAGCCGGAGTAGAAGTCCACGTTGGTAGAAACGCCCTTGTAGATATGGCGTTTTTCGGCAATGACCTGGGGAGCCAGACGCTCGATGGTATTGTAGTATTCAAAGTCGCGGTCACGGCCCTTGGCGTCGGCCAGCTGGTGGACAAAGTTCTTGAACACCACCGCACGGGGGTCACTCAGCGAGTAAACAGCGTGGCCCATACCGTAGATCAGGCCCTTCTGGTCAAAGGCCTGCCGGTCCACGATCTTGCCCAGGTAATCGCGCATGGCGTCCTCATCGGTGGGGTCAGCCACATGGGCGCGCACATCGTCCATCATGTGCATGACCTTGATGTTGGCGCCGCCGTGTTTGGGGCCTTTCAGGCTGGACAGTGCCGCCGCAATGACCGAGTAGGTATCGGACCCGGAGGAAGTGACCACGCGGGTGGTGAAGGTGGAGTTGTTGCCGCCGCCGTGTTCCATGTGCAGCAGCAGGGCAATGTCCAGAACGTGGGCTTCCAGATCGGTGTACTGGCGGTCGGGCCGCAGCATCTGCAGCAGGTTTTCCGCCGTGGAAAGTTCCGGTTTGGGCCGGTGAATGTACATGCTGCCGTCGCACTCATAGTAATGGTAGGCGTGGTAGCCATAGACCGCCAGCATGGGGAATACGCTGATCAGCTTGATGCACTGTTCCAGCTGAGTCTGCAGGTCGGTCTTTCCGATATCATCATCATAACTGGCCAGGGTGAGCACACTGCGGGTCAGCGAGTTCATCAGATCCTTGCTGGGGGCTTTCATAATGACGTCCCGCACAAAGTTGGTAGGAAGATCCCGGCATTTGGCAAGGCAATCCTTGAAGGATTCCAGCTGCTGCTCGTTGGGCAAATCACCCAGCAGCAGAAGATACGCCGCTTCCTCAAAGGCATAGCGCTTGCCCCGCAGGCCGCGGATCAGGTCATAGACGTTGTAACCGCGGTACCATAGTTTACCGTCACAGGGAACCTGCTTGCCGTCGCGCTGTTCAAACGCATCGATCCGGGAAATGTTGGTAATGCCCGCCAGCACACCTTTGCCGTCCTGGTCGCGCAGGCCGCGCTTGATGTTGTACTGGGCAAACAGTGCCGGGTCCACCCGGTTGTTGGTCACACACTCCTCGGTAAAGATGCGTGCTTCCTTTTCGATAGCTGCGTAATCACTCATAAAGAACCCTCCCTTTCCGACGTCTATGACGGAACGTTTGATTTTTTTCCCATTTCGCACTTCTTTTTTGTACAGATCGTATACCGATTATTATAATCTGTCGGGGACGGGGTGTCAAACAAACATTCTATGAACAAAGTTCATATTCTAACAAAAAAAGCACGCCTGCCGCAAAGTTTTCTTCGCGCAGACGTGCTTTTTCATCTTACGAAAATTTTACTTCCGCCGGGGCGGGTACGGTGCGGCGCAGCCGCCGAATCCGAACCGACTCTTGGAGATGCCAATTTACCCCTGCCGGGCCTGCAGTGCGGCCAGCAGCGGCGGAATCAGCTGCTTTTTGCGGCTGACCACGCCGGGCAGCACCGCCATGCCGTCCTTGGGTTCCACACCAAAGGCATCGCGGACGATGGCTTCGGTGCCCTGGCCCCAGTACATCAGGTCGGTGCTCTGGGTCTTCATGTCGGTAAACATATAGAAGATCATGGGCAGACCTTCCCGGCGGCCGGCTTCCGGCAGGAAAGGCCCTACCAGCGCCTCGGCAGCGGCACGGGATTTGTCGGTCATGTAGATGGACTGGCCCACACCGAACTTGGCATCGCCGCGGCTGAACGCCTTGAAGTCGGAACGGAACACATCCTCGGCATCGCGGCCGGTCAGGTCGGCGCCCGCTTCAAACATCTGCTCGGCATAGGTGGGAATATCCTCCCCTGCAATTTCGGCCAGCGCCTTGGCGGTGGCTTCATCCTGCGGGGTGGAGGTGGGTGAACGGAACATCAGGGTATCTGACAAAATAGCGGAAAGCAGCAGGCCTGCAATCTCCTTGGAGGGGGTCATATCCTGTTCCTGATACATCTGGTACAGGATGGTGGCCGTGCAGCCTACCGGCACATTGCGGAAATACACCGGGCCGGTGGTTTCCAGGTTGCCGATGCGGTGGTGGTCGATGATTTCCAGAATTTCGGCCTGTTCCAGACCGTCCACTGCCTGGGTCCGTTCGTTGTGGTCCACCAGGATCAGCTTTTTGCGGTGCAGGTTCAACAGGTTACGGCGGCTGACCACGCCGCAGTATTTGCCGTTCTCGTCCAGAATGGGGAAATAACGGTGACGCACGCTGGCCATGATCTTGCGGGCGTCCTCGATGGGCGTGTTGACGCTGAACTTCATCAGGTCATGGGTACGCATAAAATGCCGTACCGGGGCGGCGGTGGTCACCAGCCGTCCGGCGGCGTAGGTATCGTAGGGGGTTGCCAGCACGGTGCAGCCTTTTTCCTGTGCGCGGGCCACAATGGTACGGGGCACCGCGGAGCCGCAGCAGACCACAATGGCAGAAGCGCCGCAGTCGATGGCGCACATCTGGGTTTCGTACCGGTTGGAAACCAGCACCAGATCCCCCGGCTTGACCAGCTCTTCCATGATTTCGGGGCTGGTACCGATGCAGATATTGCCCTGGGTGATGCGGCCGTCCGCATCGCCTACGATCAGCTCCGCTTCCAGGGTTTCCAGCAGATTGTGGTAGCTGGTGTTGGCTGCCGCCAGCACGCCGGTGTCAAACAGGTCCATGTTGGCATCGGCAATATCCTTGATGGTGATCAGGCCTTTGAGTTCGTTGTCCGCATCGGTGATGCACAGGGTATCGATCTCCACATCCCGCATCAGGTTCCAGGCAGCGCGCACGCTCATCTCGGCATCGATGCCCGGCTGTTTGCGGATGTCGATATCCTTGATCTGGGGGCTCACATCGGTGCACAGGCGCGGGGCCTCAAAACCGAAATGCTGCAGCACAAACCGGGTTTCCCGGTTCACATGACCGGCGCGGCGGGCCTCATATTTACCGGTCAGGCTGCCGCGGTTTTTCAGCCAGGCATACGCCAGCGCCGAACAGATGGAGTCCGTGTCGGGGTTCTGGTGCCCGATAATATTGATATGGCGGACGTTTTCAGTCGACATAAAACCTTCCTCTCTTCCCATGGAGCATAAGGCGGGCGTTATCCCTCACAGCCCGCAAATTCACCAAAAGTTCTTTCTCTGCACTCTATTACATTTTCTATTATACCACACTTTTTTGCGCTTTGCGATTCTTGACAATAACCGCACTACAGCGTAAAATAGATGCTGTATGTGGATATTGGGGGACGCCCCCTTTGCAACGCAAGTTCAAATAGAGAGGGAACGGATATGATTCAGGAAAATTTACGCAACGTCGCCATCATTGCCCACGTTGACCACGGCAAGACGACGCTGGTGGACCAGATGCTCAAGCAGTCTGGTGCCTTCCGCGCCAACCAGCAGGTGGCCGAGCGCGTGATGGACTCCGGCGATATTGAGCGGGAGCGCGGCATCACCATTCTGGCCAAGAACTGCTCCTGCGAGTACGAAGGCGTTAAGATCAACATTGTGGACACCCCGGGCCACGCCGACTTTGGCGGCGAGGTGGAACGTGTTCTGAAGATGGTCAACGGCGTGCTGCTGCTGGTGGACGCCGCCGAGGGCTGCATGCCCCAGACCCGCTTCGTGCTGCAGAAAGCCCTGCAGCAGAACCTGTCGCTGGTAATTGCGGTGAACAAGGTGGACCGTCCCGACGCCCGCATCAAGGAAGTCATCGATGAGATCCTGGAACTGCTGATGGACCTGGGCGCCACCGACGAACAGCTGGACAGCCCCATGGTGTTCTGCTCCGGCCGTAACGGCACCGCCAGCTACGACTGGACCCATCCCGAGAACGGCACCGACCTGAAGCCGCTGTTCGACACCATTCTGAAATACGTGCAGCCGCCGGAGGGCGAGCCCGACGAGCCGCTGCAGATGCTGGTGTCCAGCGTGGACTACAACGAGTTTGTGGGCCGTATGGGCGTGGGCCGCGTGCAGAACGGCGTGATCAAGGTTGGTTCTCCCGTGCAGGTGTGCGACTGGCATAACCCCGACGTGCACATGACCGGCCGCATCACCAAGCTGTTTGACTTCAAGGCCAACGGCCGCGAGCCCATTGAGGAAGCCCGCGCCGGCGACATTGTGGCCTTTGCCGGTCTGCCGGATATTTCCATCGGCAACACTCTGTGCGACCCCAGCAAGGTGCAGCCCCTGCCCTTTGTGAAGATCAACGATCCCACGGTGGAGATGACCTTCTCGGTCAACGATTCTCCCTTTGCCGGCAAGGAGGGCAAGTACGTTACCTCCCGCCAGATCCGTGACCGCCTGATGCGCGAGCTGCTGAAGGACGTGGCCCTGAAGGTGGAAGATTCCGCTACCACCGATTCCTTCCGAGTCATGGGCCGCGGCGAAATGCACCTGTCCATCCTGATTGAAACCATGCGCCGCGAAGGTTACGAGCTGCAGGTTTCTCCCCCGCACGTTCTGACCCATGAAGAGAACGGCAAGACCATGGAACCCATGGAGCGCGTGGTCATCGACGTACCCGAAATGTACCAGGGCAACGTCATGACTGCCCTGGGTGCGCGCAAGGGCATCCTGATGAACATGCAGATGATGAACAGCCGTTCCCGTCTGGAGTTCCGTATGCCCAGTCGCGGCCTGTTCGGTTACCGCAGCCAGTTCCTCACCGATACCCACGGTGAAGGCATCATGAACACCATCTTTGACGGGTATGAAGAATGGTGCGGCGATATCCAGACCCGTTCCACCGGCTCCCTGATCAGCTTTGAGACTGGCGACGCCGTGACCTACGGTCTGTTCAACGCGCAGCAGCGCGGCACCCTGCTGGTCAACGCCGGCGAGAAGGTTTACGCCGGCCAGGTTGTGGGCTACACCCCCACGGGCGAGGACATCACCGTCAACGTCTGCAAGACCAAGCACCTGACCAACACCCGCGCTTCCGGCAGCGACGACGCCCTGCGTCTGGTGCCGGTGAGCAAGTTCAGCCTGGAAGGCTGCCTGGAATTCCTGGCGCCCGACGAACTGCTGGAGGTCACCCCGGAGAACCTGCGCATCCGCAAGCGCATCCTGGACCATGACCTGCGCATGAAGGCTGCCAGCAAGAAGAACAAAGGTTGATTCTCGCCGGCGCATGTCCGCCGATGACGATGAAATCATAATACAGCAACACCCCCGGCCGCTTGGCCGGGGGTGTTTTGTTTGGATGTGAGTGTCACCCGGACGGTTCAAAACACAATGGTAGTCCCACCATCCGGGGCGTCCGTGATGGGGGTCCAATCAGTGGAACCGGCCAGATAGTCCTCCAGGGAGATCAGTGCAAAACCGTCGACGATGTCGGGGTCTCTTCCTCTTGACACCAGTACCTGGTTTTGCCCCACCAGCGCTTCCGGCCAGCCGTTTGCCACGGTAATATGAGGCAGTTCATACATCTGTCCTGCCGACAGGTCATAGATCCAAAGGTTGCCCGGCTCACCTTTCATCATCCAGCGCAAGGTACCGTTCTGGCTGAAAATCCAGTCCGGGCGCTCCCTTTCCAGCCGCCCCGGCATCTGTTGCCAATCACTGCCATCCAGGGCACAGCTCTCCACACCGTTGGCCGAGCCATCCTCATTGTACCAACTGAAATACAACCGATCTCCGGCCATTCCCAGGAAGTCGTGGCGGCGGCGTTTTCCATCCGGCTGTTCCTCGCCGTAATAGGGTTCTGCCATGACTTTTTCCATGGCACCGGTGGCCGGATCATACCAGTCGAATTCCCGTTCTCCACTTTGAAGAAGCGCGTCATACACTTCCCATTCTTTGTAGGAAGGAAGCGGTGTCTGGGTGATTGCCCGTGTCATGATAAAGCGGGAGGTTCCTGTTTGATCGATCCACTCGATCTGACCGGGAAGTTCCAGATTGGTGATTTGCCCCGTTTCCAAATCAATCCGTTTGCCGCTGTTGCTGCCCCTATCCATACGGTACTCAAACTCATAGACAGCATACTCATCGACAAATTCGGGATTCAGTTCTTTCCCCAAAGGGAACTGCTGCGCGGTGCCGCCCTCCTCGGGCACCTTGTATAACGTATCCCAGCCAAACAGGCAAATCTGCCCCTGCCAGGACAGGACTTGTACACCGTACAAATCCGGACTGTCTCCCATATACAAACTGACGCGCTGTGCATCTGCCAGATCAACCTTCAGCAATTGGAACTGCGGTTCACCCTCATCGGTCCAAAAATTCACGGTGCTGTACACGGCATCTGCCGTCGACTCATATTGCTGGATTCGCCGCAAGTGCCCTACCGGAAACGCCACGCTTTCTTCCGCCGTGGCGGTCTCGGCGGTTTCCTCATTCACCGGGGGCGTGTCCAGTTCCGGCGTGGTGGACGCCGCCGGGGTACAGGCAGTCATGCAAAGCACCAGCGCCAACAAAACGGGCAGGGATTTTTTCATCGTCAGGCTCCTTTCCCCCTCAGGCTTCAGGCGACGTCGCGGCATCTTCGATGGGTGTCCAGTCGGTGGAACCGGCCAGGTAGGCGTCCCCGTCCATCAGGCCGTAGATAAGTTCCCCCTGTCCGTTCTCACCGTCAAATTTCAGCAGCACCTTGCCGTTCTGGAACAGCTGACAAGGCCAATAGTCTATGGCTGTCACATGAGGCATCTCGTGATACTGTCCCGTGGTCAGGTCATAAATCCAGTACGCCCCGGTTCCACGGCCGCCCAGAACCCAGCGGCATTTGCCCTGCTGCTGCAGCGACCAGATGGCTTCCCCTTCCACGGGCGCATCGGGCAGAGCCTGCCAGTCCTGGCCGTTGGCATCGCAGGATTCCATGCCATAGTCCAGCGGTCCTTCCCCTTTTGACACCACCCAGGAAAAGTACAGCCGCCCGTCTGCCATGCCCAGAAAGCTCCGATGGCGCCGGGAACCATCCTCCTGCTCAACCCCATAGTAGGGTTCCTCCAGCAGTTTCTCCGTTGCGCCGGTGGCAGGGTCGTACCAGCTGTAGACACAGTCGGCACTCTGGATGGCTGCGGCGTACTGTTCTCCCTGTTCCACGCTGGGCAGAGGTGCATCGGTAGCCAGATTGCAAACCAGCAGCCGGGGTTCCCCCACCGCCCAGATTCCCTGGGTCTGGGCGGGCATCGACAGAAGGGTGATTTCACCGGTCTGCAGGTCCAGGCGGCTCAGCTGAATGTTGTTGGCACCGGCATCAAAGGTATAATCATACCCGTAAGTACCGTCGGCAATCATGGGGAATACCGGCCGCTCCAGCGGCACCGTCTCCATCTGCCCGTCTTCTTCCGAGATCCGGTAGAGGGTCTGGTCCAGCACGAGGTAGACCATACCGTCGCGGGCCAGGGGTTCACCCACCTGCTGGGGCGACGCATCAATGGTGCACAGGCAGTCCTGTTTGCCGGTGTTGTAATCCAGGCGCAGCAGCTGGACCTGCCGGACGCCGTTTTCGTCCCCCACCGGGTTCACGGTGTACCAGGCATGGCCGGAATCCGCCTGGCAGTTATCGCCCCAGATGGCGCCCCCGGCAACCGGGGCTGCGGACGACGCAGATTCCTCGGCAGGGACTGCGTTTTCCACCGTAGCGTCCATAACTTCACCGCCAGCTTCCGATTCCGGGGCAGAAGTGCAGGCGGAAAGGCATACCGCTAGGGCCAGCAGGAAAAATAAAGCTCGTTTCATGGTTCAACTCCTCCTTATGGTATGGTTCTATGCTTCCAGTATGACACCCCTTTGTATCGGAGTTGTACCAAAAACCGCCTTTTTTCGGATTTGGTACAAAGTTTTTTGTCACGCAAAACAGCCGCACCGCAGCGAAGAGGCTGCGGTGCGGCTGTGGAAAAGTCCGGGTGACAGGATTCGAACCTGCGAAATCTCCTGGTCCCAAACCAGGCGCGATACCAAGCTTCGCCACACCCGGGCGTCTGTAAGCGCTCGATTTTATTATTATAGTACGCCGGGCACAGCCACGTCAAGAGCTGCCGCCCACTTTTCCCCTTACCGCAACGGGAAACAAAACTGCCGCAGCCCGGGGGCTGCGGCAGTTTGCTGCTGTTCTGCTTTTTATGTAAGAATGCGGATCATGTGCACCGTCAGGTAGATCAGTTCCTCCCGCGGGACCTCCACCCCCAGGTTTTTCTGCACATAATCGGCAATGCGCCGGGCGCAGGCATACGCCCGGGGATTCTGGTCCAGTACCGGCTCCAACACCGAGATATCCTCGCTGCCCAGCATTTTGTGGTCCAGCACGCGCTCAATAAAATACTGCATGTGGGTCAAAAAGCGGGCGTAATGCAGGGAATTTTCATCGATTTTCTGCCCGCTGGAAAGCTGCACAATGCTGTAGATATCTTTGAGCACCCGCAGGGTGAGCATGGTACGCTCCATGTCCGGGTTTTCGGTCTGGGCATTCACAAGATGAAAGGCAATGTTGCCGGCTTCTTCCTCCGGCAGTTCCACCTGCAGGCGCCGGTTCAGAAATTCCCGGATCTGCTGGCCCGCCGCATACTCCCGGGGGTAAAAACGCCGCACCTCCCAAAGCAGGCGGTTGGGCAGCACAATATGCTTCTGGCTGCGCTCAATGGCATAGACCAGGTGGTCGAACAGCGTGACAAACAACTGATCGTTCAAACGTCCGGGGAACTGCTCATAGGCCAGCTGCAGGGCTTCCTCGATGGCTTCGGCGGACTCAGCCGGCACATCGCGCAGCAGCTGCATGTACCGTTCCGCCGCGCCTGCCTCCTGCAGGACAAAAACCTTCTGCACCCGTTCCCGGGGCAGTTCCTGCCCTACCTGGCAGAAAAAGCGCAGCCCTTTGCCCATGACGATCTGTTCCCGTCCCTCTTCATCGGCAACCAGGACCAGATTGTTATTCAGGATCTTTTGCACGATCATGCCAGGCACCCCTTCTGCACCATGATTCTCCTTTTTTCTACTATATTACAGGTTTTTGCCGTTTTCGGCAATGGTCTTTTGGTACCAGTAGAAACTGTCCTTGGGAATACGCCGCAGGGAGCCGCCTTCCTCTTCGCCGCGATCCACATAGATGAACCCGTACCGTTTGCCGTATCCCTGGTGGGTGCTGACCACGTCCAATGCGGACCAGGGGCAGTACCCCAGCATCCGGACACCATCGGTAATGGCTTCCCGCATAGCATGCAGATGCTGCTGGTAGAATTCAATGCGGTAGGAATCATGCACGGTGCCGTCCGGTTCCAGCACATCGGGCGCACCGATGCCGTTTTCGGTGATGAGGATGGGCAGGTGGTACCGCTCGCATACCTTGCGCAAGGTATAGCGGAACCCGGTGGGGTCGATGACCCAGCCGTACTTGGTCTTGCCCACGTAGGGGTTTTCCGCCGCGCGGTAGACCCCCTGCTCCCCCAGCATGATCTGCTGGTCCCCGGCCCGGGCCGACACATCGGAAGCGTCGCCGTGGCTGGCCGCAATGGTGGCGGTGGAGTAGTAGTTCATGGCGATAAAATCGGGGTTTGCCCCGGCCAGTGTTTCCCGGTCGCCGGGCTGTACCTCCGGCATCAGGCCGCGGTCCTCCAGGTAGCGCACCGCCAGGGGATGATACCACCCGAACACCGGCACATCGGCAAAGTTCCAGCAGCGAAGCACCTCCCAGTTATGGGCGGCAATGGCATCCTCGGGGCGGCAGGTCTCGGGGTACATAGCTGTCAGGTTCAGGGCCGGGCCGATCTTTGCGTCGGGGCACATCGTATGGCAGAGTTTCATGACCCGGGCCTGGGCCAGCATCAGGTGATGGTTCATCTGATACAGGGTCTTGCGGCTGGGCAGCACACCGCCCTTGGGCATGCCGATGGCACCGGGATGCAGGATCATGGTGTTCTGCTCGTTGATGGTGAGCCAGTATTTGACCTCGGCGCCAAACTCGGTAAACAGCACCCGGGCATAGGCTTCAAAGGCATCGATGGTGGCACGGTTGACCCAGCCGCCCTGTTCTTCCAGGCACCAGGGCAGGTCAAAGTGGTACATGGTGACCACCGGCTCAATGCCATGAGCGCGGCAGGCACGGATCACCGCCCGGTAATGTTCCACACCGGCCGGATTGACCTTGCCGGTACCCTCGGGCAGGATGCGGGTCCAGGCAATGGAAAAGCGGTAGGCTTTCAGCCCCATCTGCGCAAAGAGGGCAATATCCTCCTCAAAGCGATGGTAATGATCACTGGCCACCGTAAAATCGGCATAGCCCACCGGGTGTTCGTACCGGTCAATGATGGAGGGGCTTTTGCCATCGGCATTCCAGCCGCCCTCCACCTGATAAGCAGAAGTGGAAGCGCCCCACAAAAAATCCGCGGGGAAATCCAGCAGTTTCTGGTAGATCATCGGAAAAGACTTCCTTTCTTATTCCACGGTCAGAACAGTATCGCCCACGGCAACGTCACGGCCCGTGACAGCCGTGCAGCGTTTGTACTCGTCGGAGTTGGTCAGCAGTACCGGGGTCACCGTTTCGTATCCGGCGGCCTCGATGGCTTCCCGGTCAAAGGAGATCAGCAAATCTCCCCGGTGTACACGGTCCCCTGCCTTCACATGGGCTTCATAGCAGCGGCCCTGCAGGTTGACGGTATCAATGCCCACATGAATGAGCAGTTCCATGCCGTTGTCACCGTGGATGCCCACAGCATGTTTGCTGTCGGGCAAAGAGGTGATCTCACCGTCCACCGGCGCGCAGACCTTGCCTTCGGTGGGCTGGATGGCCAGACCGTCCCCCAGCACCTTCTGGGCAAATACTGCGTCGTTGACTTCTTCCAAAGCCACCGCATGACCGGCCACAGGGGCCAAAGCGGAAGCCGCTTTGCCTTCCGCTTTGGGAGCGGCCGGCACCGCCGGGGCGGGCGCCGGGGCAGCGTCCTCCTCATTGGCAGGGTCATCAAAGCCCAGCACCCAGCAGGCGGCAAAGCCCGCCACAAAGGAGATCACGCAGGTAATGATGGCGTGGACGATGTTCATGGGGTTCTCGCCGATGAAAGCGGGCAGCGCCGCCAGACCCGGCGAAACAAAGGCATACCGCACCAGACCGGACAGACCCGCGTAGATACCGCCGATGCCGCCGCCGATCATGGAGGCGATCAGGGGCTTTTTCAGTTTGAGGATAACACCGTAGAGACAGGGTTCGGTGATGCCCATGACGGCCGTGAAACCGGAGGAAGCGGCCAACTGGCGCAGCTGATGGTTCTTGGACTTGCAGGCAACAGCCAGCGTAGCACCGCCCTGGGCGATGTTGGAAGCCAGCATGCCGGGGCCGTTGACGATCTCATATCCCAGAGAGGAGATCTGTACGGTGGCAATGGGAGTCATGGCCCAGGCCGTACCGGTGAGCACCAGGAAGGGCTGGAAGGCACCCATGAGCATGGGCAGCAGCCAGCTGGCGCGGGCATTGATGGCGTTGGCCGCGGTTTCGATCAGGGTATTGAGGAAAGCGCCGAAGGGGCCGACCACCAGCAGTGCAATGGGGGCCGAGATGAAAAGGATGATCAGCGGCTTGAGGAAGAATTTGATCACCGAGGGGGTGTATTTTTCCGCAAAGCGCTCCACATAGGACATGATCCAGATGCTGAGGATGATGGGAATGACCGAGTAGGTGTAATCCACCAGCCGCACCGGGATGCCGAAGAAGTCCACTGCTTCCCCGGCCGAGACCATTCCGGTCCAGGTGGGGTGCAGCAAAGCGCAGGCCAGGGTCATGGCCAGCACGGGGTTGCATTCAAACTTGATGGCAGCACCATAGGCCAGCAGTACCGGCATGAAGTAGAAGGCCGCATCGGACACAAAGTTGAGGATCTGATAAGTAGAACTGGTATCGGACAGGCCGCACAGCACCAGGATGGACAGCACGGCTTTGATCATACCGCCGCCGATCAGCGCCGGAATGACCGGCGTGAAGGTCGTGGAGATCACGCTGACGATCCGGTTGATGATGGACTGCTTTTTCTCCGGTTCCGGGTCGGTTGCCGAGGAACCGCCGGCCGCCGTGCCGCCCATCTCGTTGATAAGGGCGCGGTAGGTGATGGGCACATCGTTGCCCACGACCACCTGGAACTGGCCGCCCTTTTCCACCACACTGATGACACCGGGGGTCTTTTCGATGGCTTTTTCATCCACCTTGCTGCGGTCGTGGAATTCAAACCGCAGCCGGGTGGCACAGTGGGTCAGTTTGCTGATATTCTGCGCACCGCCCACCAACGGCAGCAGATCATAGGCCAATTTTTTATAATCCATACATGATTCCTTTCTATTGGTGTTCCCGCCGGGCAGCCGCGCGCCTGCCGCCCCACAGGCATAAAAAAAGACCACAACAAAAACACCATCCGGAAGATGGTTTTTGTGTGGTCTTGCCTGCATTACCAGTAACAGCCAATATTGATTTGGTACCATGATAGCAAACTGTCCGCAGCAAGTCAACGAGCAACTCTTACAAATTCATGCTTCCAAAGTTGTGCAATCTGCGCAGTTTCCTTCTGCATCCGCCGCATCCGGGGACTGTTTTTCCTCTTCGCCGCCGGGGCTTTCCTCCTTCTCATACAGGAAAGCCGTCTGCTGCATGACCTTCTGGTACTGTTTGGGGGAAAGGCCGTACGCCTTGCGGAAGCGGCGGATAAAGTAGTTGATATCGTTATAGCCGCAGGCCGTGGCAATGGCCGTGATGGACAGGGACGATGCGTTGAGCAGCAGGATCGCCCGGCGCAGCCGCACCTGATGGATGAATTCCGTCAGGGTGGTGCCGGTTTCCTTGCGGAAGAGATTGGACAGATAGGTTTTGGACATATTGAACATCTTGGCAAAATAAGCCAGGCTCAATTCTTCAATGTAATGGAAATCAATATACGAGATGATCTGTTTGACGATGGGGGAATATCCTTTCATGGCATGGTCATTGACCAGTGTACAGTAACCGCGGATCATGCTGGCCATCAGCTGGTCCAGTTCCTGTACAGTCCCCCGCCGGCTGATCTCGTAGGCAAAGCGGGTGGAAAGATCGTCAATATACAGCGGGTGTACGCCCGCCACCTCCACTGCCTTGCGACAGAGGGAATTGAGAATGACCGTGCGGTGGCGCCAGTCATCCAGCGGATTTTCCGCCCGGGCGGGAATATTACAGCGCTGCAGTTTGCCGTACTGTTCCCGGGCTTTCTCGAAGTCGCCCGCGCCGATGGCTTCCAGCAGGCGGTTTTCCAGCGAATAGCGCTGTTCAATGTCCGTCCACACCTGCCGGGGATTTTCGTGCACCTCCCGCACTTTTTCGTAACTGACCGGAAAAGCGCCGTCCAGTTCGGGGAAGCGATTCAGGTGATAAGGCCGCGCAAATACCCCGGACGCCAGATACTGGATCAGGCACTCCACCGCATCCACATCCTCGATGGCAGGCAGCGTATTGTAGAACTCCCACAGTTCGGTGAGCAGCTTTCCCGGCAGATGGTTGCGTTCCAGTATGGCCAGGGTCTCCTCCCGGGTATGGGGCTTGCTCTGCAGGGGACCAATGGCCAGGATCTCCTGTTCCTGGGAATCGGTCTGTTCCGGCGGCACCGAGAGGTAGAAATACTGCAGATCATATTCGTCCCGCAGGTGGATCATCATATCGTTCTGCACCCGCCGCAGCAAAAAGTCAAAAGCTGCCGCATAGGAGAAAGATTCAAACAGCATCCCGCGCAGGCGGCCATCCAGCAAGGGGAGGCCGTCCTCCCGGTTGCGGACGACCTGCACCTTGAGGCCGACCACACTTAACGATTTATCGAAGATTTCCAGGCTGCGTGGTTCCATCCCGGATACCTCCCTTCAACTCGCACAAAAATCAATACAGTTTTATAGGCATTTTTACAAAAAATTTTTGTGCTACTTTTAGGTTATATTATCATAGCCTTCCACTTTGTGCAAGTTTTATCATGAATAGAGTCATATACATGATTTATCGAGCAAAAAAGCCGGAAGGAGGTCTGAAAAAGACCGTATATGGAAGAAACAGAATCGTTTTGCTGGCACCACCATGCGGGGTCGGTTCCCGCCTTGTAAGCCCCAACACCTACAGGAGGTATTCTATCCGTGAATAACAATGCGTCCAAAGCCAAGCCTTTTGGTCTGACGGACAAAGTCGGCTATATGTTCGGTGATTTCGGCAACGATTTCACATTTTTGCTTTCTTCCTCTTTCCTGCTGAAATTTTATACCGACGTAATGGGCGTTGACGCCATCATCGTCGGTCTGATGATGACCGTAGCCCGTGTGCTGGACGCGTTCACCGACGTGGCCATGGGCCAGATCTGTGACCGCAGCCGTCCCCTGGCCAAAGGCAAGTTTGCCCCCTGGCTGCGCCGTATGTGCAGCCCCGTGGCAGTGGCCTCCTTCCTGATGTACGCCTCCTGGTTCCAGGATATGGCCATGGGCTTCAAGATTTTCTGGATGTTCCTGACCTATCTGCTGTGGGGCAGCGTGTTCTATACCAGCATCAACATTCCCTACGGTTCCATGGCTTCCGCCATTTCTCCCGAGGCAAAGGACCGCGCCAGCCTTTCCAGCTGGCGTACCATCGGCGCCACCCTGGCCAACGTGGCCATCGGCGTGGTGCTGCCCCTGGTGGTCTACTACTCGGACGCTAACGGCAACACGGTCCTCTCCGGTTCCCGCATGTCCCTGGCAGCCCTGGGCTGCTCTATCGGCGCCGTGATCTGTTACCTGATCTGCTAGCACCTGACCACCGAGCGCGTCAAGATCGAAAAGATCAACCAGAGCTTCAATCTGGTGCAGCTGCTCAAATCCCTGGTGACCAACCGGGCGCTGGTGGCCATTATTGTGGCCGCCATCATGCTGCTGCTCTCTCAGCTGACGCTGTCCAGCATGGGCCAGTATATCTACCCCAACTATTTCGGCAGTGCCGCCGGCCTGTCCATCGCCAACGGCCTGAGCAGCGTGCTGACGCTGGTACTGGCCATGATCGTGCCCAGCCTGGCCGCCAAAGTGGGCAAAAAGGAACTTTCCATCTTCGGTTCCCTGCTGGGTGCCGCTGCCCTGTTTGTGGCGTTCCTGCTGCACACTGACAACCTGATCGTCTGGATCGTGCTCTACCTCATCGCTTACATGGGCATCGCCTTCTTCAACGTAGTCTGCTGGGCCATGATCACCGACGTCATCGACGACGCCGAAGTCCGCACCGGCCAGCGCACCGACGGCACCATCTACTCGGTGTATTCTTTCGCCCGTAAGCTGGGCCAGGCTGCCTCCTCCAGCCTGAGCGGCACCATGCTGACCATGATCGGCTATACCAGCGCCACCGCCTTTGATGCCGCCGTTCTGGACGGCATTTACAACATCACCTGCCTGGTGCCCGCCGCGGGTTTTGTGCTGCTGGCACTGGCCCTGGCCCTGATCTACCCCCTGGGCAAAAAGCAGGTGGAGAAAAACATTGCTTACCTGAAAGAAAAGAACCAGCAAAAAGACCAATAATCTGCTTCCGATAAATTGTCGGCAGCAGCACCTCTCTCTCTTTTTTCAGAACCGCAGGCCTCCCAAAAGGGAGGCCTGCGGCTTTTGTATTGCCTTACCCAAAACGGGCAGCACTAAAAAACAGCCTCACGCTGCGGTGAGGCTGTTTTTTTATTTCTGCTCCCGGTTCCAGGCTGAACGGATGGTCTGCAGGGCCGGGGCCCGGCTGAACGCATAGGGATTGTCATGCGCTGCATCCAAAGGCCAGTCCCACAGGGCGGCACCCCGCAGCCAGGGCCGGGTTTCCATAGCCGCAAACAGCGCCTGATACCAGCGGTCCTGTTCCTCGTCATCGGGTTCGCCCTGCAGGGTCCAGTCGTTGGGGACCTGTGCGGACCCACGCACCCGCATACAGCCTGCCTCGGCAAAGAAGAAAGGTTTGCCCGCCTTTTCCACCAGCGGCCGGATGCGGTCCAGATTTTCCCCGATGGCATCCACCGGGTAATAGCCGCTGGACGCCATCACATCCACCGCGTCCCACCAGGGCACGAACGCTTCCCCGTATTTATCGCAGTTATAAGCCACGGCGCCGTCGTAGACACTGCGCACCGAGGAGATGCAGGCGCGCCATTCCTCTTCCCGGTGTTCGGTCTTGGTCATCTCGCAGCCCAGGATCAGCAGCTCAATCCCGGCCTGCTGTGCCAGCGCCGCAAAGTGGGTCTGAAATGCCGTATACCCGGCAAACCAGGGCCCCCACTTGGGTTCACAGGGAACGTCGTGGTCAAAAAAGCTGATATGGGCACGCCAGGTGCCGTCCAGACAGTTGACGGTGGGTTTCCAGAACACCCGCAGTCCCAGGTCTTTGGCCACCCGGGTGATGGCCAGCAGTTCCTCATCGGCGGTGGTATGGGCACCGGTAAAATCAATGGTTTCGGTAAACGGAGTTGCCTGCACGGCACCGGGACAGAAAATCACGGTATCGGCCCCGGTCAGCCGGTGCATACGGCGCAGCTCTTCGCGGACGGCCTCCCCCGCCAGCGCGCCGCGGGGGAAAAAGGGAGCAAAGTTGATGCCATGTACAGTTTGCATGGTTCAGTCCTCCTGTTGTAAATAGCAAAGATACCCCGGCAAGTCTGCCCGAAGGTCCGGCAGCGGCAGACCATGGACCGCCAGTTCCTCGCCGTCCCAGCGGTGGTTTTGCAGGTCCTGGCCGGTAGCCCGTATATGGGCGCGATACATTTTGCCGGGCACGGCAAAGGGCAGCACCAGGCAGCGCCCATCCAACGCACGGCCCGACGCAAAGACCACCGCTTCGCTGCCATCCGGTGCCGCAATGGCCCAGGCGGCGCCGCTGCCGTCCGGCGGGCAAAGCCGGTACAAGCTGCCGGTGCGCAGCAAGGCGCCATGCGCCCGGTAGAAATCCACAAAGGGACGCAATTCGGCCAACTGCTCCGGCGTATAGCGGGTCAGGTCCAGTTCAAACCCGAACGTGCCCGAAAGTGCCGCTGCCATGCGGGCTTCCACACTGGCGGTGCGTCCGGTGGTATGGTTGGGCACGGTGGAATAGTGGGCCCCCATTACACAGGGCGGGTAGAAAAAGCTGGTGCCGTACTGGATCATCAGGCGGTCCAGGGCGTCGGTATTGTCGCTGCACCAGATCTGCGGGCTGTAATACAGCATGCCCAGGTCAAACCGGGCACCGCCGCCGGCACAGTTTTCCAACAGCAGGTCGGGGTAACGGTCCACCAGGCGCTGCTGCAGCTCATACAGGCCCAGCACATAGCGGTGGTACACTTCGCCCTGGCGGTCAGCAGGCAGGGCTGCGCTCCACACATTGGCCAGGCTGCGGTTCATATCCCATTTAAGGTAGCTTATGGGGCAGCTGTCCAGCAGTTCGGTAAGCTGCTGCCAGATGCCTTCCCGCACATCGGCGCGGGAAAAATCCAGGGTGTACTGGTGGCGGATTTCCAGCGTATCGCGGCCGGGAATCTGCAGCGCCCAGTCGGGATGAGCGCGGAAAAGGTCACTGTCGGGGCTGATGGCTTCCGGTTCCACCCAGATGCCGAATTCCAGCCCCAGGGCCCGAATCTTACTGCAAAGCCCTGCCACGCCGTCGGGCAGTTTGGCTGTATCGGCTGCCCAGTCACCCAGGCTGGTGGTATCGCTGTTGCGGCCCCGGAACCAGCCATCGTCCAGCACAAACAGATCGGCACCGGCGGTTTTGGCGGCCCGGGCCAGCGTGAGCAGCTTTTCTTCGTTGAAGTCAAAATAACAGGCTTCCCAGCTGTTCAGCAGCACCGGCCGGGCTGCGGTCAAGTCCTGCCAGCGTGCGCGCAGCAGGTGGCCGCGCACAGCGTCATGGAAACAGCGGCTCATCCCGCCCAGGCCCCGGCTGCTGTATACCAGCGCCAGTTCCGGGGTAACAAAACATTCCCCGGGTGCCAGCGTCCAGGCAAACCCGTAGGGTTCTATGCCCGCCGAAAGCCGGATGCCTGCGGTGGTACGCTCGGTCTGTATCCGGAAATTGCCGCTGTACACCAGCGCGGCACCCCAGCATTCGCCGGAGGTTTCGGTAGCATCGGGGGCGCACAGCACCACAGCGGGATTGTGTGCATGGGTGGGAATACCGCCCACGCTGCCCACGCTCTGCACACCGGGACGTACCGGAGCACGGAACGGGGTGCGCTCCCCTGCCCAGGCACCGTCAAAGGTGATCAGGTCCAGCTCTTTGCGGCCGAAATCCACCACGCCGGAAGGCACTCCCTGCAGGGTGAGGGGCGTCGTGCCGGTATTTTGCACCACCGCGGCACGGGTGATCAGGTCACAATCTTCAAATACGGCGTAAAGCAATGTTACCGTCAATCCCCGCGGGTCCTGCAGCGTCACGCGCAGGGTCTCACCGCCGGTATGAAAGGACGGCAGCCCGGGCAGCGGTTCTGTACCGGAACAGACTTCCGCCCCGGCAAAGCGCAGGTCCGCGGCACGGGAGCCATCGGCCCAGTCCAGGGCAAAAAAGGGCGTGTGGTTATCGCCCAGGCCGGGTGCAGGCCATTCCTGGGGCAGCAGGTCCGGCCAGCATCCGGGGTCATTATGGGGCGGTGGCACCGTGCGGAAGGCACCGGCACGCGGACCGTAATAGAGATGCAGCAACCGGCCGTCGGCATCTGCCGCCAGCTGATAGGTGGTGTGAGCGGTATGCAGCGCACAGGTATGATTTGTTGGATCGTAAGCAATCATAATGGGTCGCTCCTTGTGGTAGCGTAAAAATCAGCCGGGATTCCCACTGCACACCGGCAGTGGGTCGCCCGGCTGTATCTTGTTTTTTCTTGACGCCCGCCCCCGTCGCGGGGTTAGCGCGGCAGCCCGGCTTTTAGTGCTGCCCTTCCTCGATTTTCACAAAGGCAGGCCGCAGAAGCCGCGCAGTGAGCACGATTGCGGTGCCGCCCCCGATGAGAAGCCACAGGGGGAACAAGTACCAGAACAGCTGGGGGGTGCTGCCGTACAGTACCGGCAGCGTACCCATGAACACCAGCCAGACCAGCGCCGCCTGGGGGCGCGCCAGGCACAGGCGCAGGCCGTCCTTCATGGCATCCCGGCCGCGGCGGTAGGCAAAGCGCCCCAGCAGGGCAAAACCACCGCCCAACGCAGCCAGCCAGATCACCCCGAATGCCGAGGCGGATGCGATCAGGATGCCGCCCAGGGAACCGGATTTGGCCAGCCCCAGCTGATAGTCAAACCAGAGCAGCAGGCCCAGCACCACCATCACCAGCCAGGTGCGGGTGGAAAGGGCAAAATCACGCCGGAAGGCTGTGCCGTAATCATGAAAAACGCGGTATTCCTGCCCGGCTGCCATTTTACCGGCCACCGAGAAAGCCGCCGTTGTGGAAGCTCCCGCCGTGACCACCGGCAGGCAGCCTGCCAGCCAGCAGAGATTCAGCAAAAAGACATCCCCGACCACATCCATAAAACGGAAGAAGGGAGAATCGGGCAGGTGGTTGTTTTTCATGGGTCATTCCTCCCGGAATCAGACAGAGATAAGCGGTGTAGCCCCAAAGGGGACGGCGGGCAGCCCGGTCCCGCCGTACAACCGGGCCGGACCGAAGTTATACCAGGCATACCGCACAAAGGCGGGGTGCGGCACTTTTGGGCTGTGCAGGGTAACGGTATCCCCCACGGCATAAGCCTGCGCCGGCACAAAGTTGCCGTCCGTACCGGCCAGTTCCAAACCGGAAGGTTCCCCGGCCAGCTTCAGCCCGCCGGCAGCGTGGGCAAAACGCAGGATCGCCTTTTCGCCCTGCCGGGTCGCTCCGGCCAGTTGGGGTGCGCGGCCCGCAACGGGGCGGTCATAGGCCGTTTCCAGCGTCAGCAGTGCCAGCCGACGGCCCACCGGGGCTTTATCCACGGGGTGGATGTTATCCGCCTCCCCCAGGTCTGCCAGTACCACCAGCCCCGCATTGGGTTCCCGTTGGGCCACAGCGGCCTGGGCGTCCCGCAGGATGGGCCAGCTGTTCTCCCCTGCGCCGGTAGCATACATGGGCAGCTGCACCAGCAAAAAGGGCAGCCGGGCATCGGCATCCTGCCAGTCGGCGCGCCAGCGGCGCACCAGGCAGGTCAGTTCCGTTTCGTAGTCTCGGGGCCATTCCTCGTCCTGTTCCCCCTGATAGTACCAGAACCCCCGCAGGGCATAGGGGCAGACGCGGCGCAGCATACTTTCGTACAGATTGCCCGGCCGCTGGAAGCCGGTGCGACCGGCGGGCGGCGGCCACGGATACAGACCGCACTCCTCGTTCAGCACCGTCCAGCTCACGTCCGGTTCCACAGCACGGCGGGCGGCAATGCGGGCATTCCAGCTGTCCACCTCCGCCTGGTAGGCTGCGCATTCGGCTTCGAACGCTTCGTCGGTCTTGTCCCCTACCCGGGCATCGTACCAGGCCAGGCGGCGACGGCCTTCGGGGAAGGTGGCCAGCTGCTCCCGCGGCAGCCAGCAATGGGCGTAGGTACCGCCCCAGAAACATTCCAGAATGCCCACATGGACATGCAGGGCATGGGCCAGTTCCCGGGCGGCGTAGTAGGCCACCGCCGAAAGATTGGCGGCGGTTTCCGGCCCTACGATCTGCCACCGGCTGGGGGCAGCTTCGGCCGCTGCCGTCGTGGTGACCTTGGGGGTCTCGTAAAAATGCAGCAGTTCATCATGGCAAGCGGCCAGCACGGTTTCCCCGTCCCGCGAACCGGACAAAGGCAATTCCATATTGCTTTGCCCGCCGGCCAGCCAGACTTCGCCAAAATACACGCCGGTAAAGGTCTGGGTATCCGCCCCGCTTTGCAGCACCATGGTGAAGGGGCCGCCCGCAGGCTGCGGGGACAACGTGAGCATCCAGTGCCCATCTGCCTCTGCCACGGTCCGGGCAGAAAGCCCGCCGGGCGTCAGGCGGACGGTGACCGCTGCACCGGGCACGGCGGCCCCCCATACGGGAACCGCCGTTTCCCGCTGCAGCACCATGTCACTGCTGAACACAGCAGCCGCTTGCAGCTTCATTTTACTTCCCTTCTTTCAGGTAAGCAAGATTTTTTTCAATGAGTTCGCACCGCTGGGCCACACAGTCACGGCTGCGCAGCGGGTCCGCCGGGGTGTTGAACGCAAAGTCCAGCAGTTTGTCCACCGTGGTGGTGGCCACATGCAGCCGGGTATCGCTGGCGGCGTAGTAGATGTAGACGCTGCCGTCCTCCCGGGCGATGGCGCCGTTGGTGAACACCACGTTGGAAACATCGCCTACACGCTCCCAGTCACGGGGCGCGATGAGGAAGCCGGAGGGTTCGGCAATGACCTTCCAGGGTTCTTTCAGGTCGGTGACGAAGAGATACACCACGTACCGCAGTCCGGCGGCGGTGTTGCGCACGCCGTGGGCAATGTGCAGCCAGCCCTTTTCGGTCTTGATGGGGGTGGCACCTTCGCCGTTCTTGGCCTCGGTGATGGTGTGGTAACGGCGGGGGCTGGTGATGATCTCCTCGTCGATGACGGCGTGGGTGATATCCTCACACAGGCCAAAGCCGATGCCGCCGCCCGAACCGGTATCGATGAAATCGTCCATGGGGCGGGTATAGAAGGCGTACTTGCCGTTCACAAACTCCGGCAGCAGGTCCACGTTGCGCTGCTGGGGGCTGCGCTTGGTCACCAGGTTGGGCAGCCGCTCCCAGGTTTTCAGGTCCTTGGTGCGCACAATGCCCGCTGCGGCCACCGCCGCGCTCAGGTCGGGATTTTTGGTGTCCTTGCTTTCGGAGCAGAACACACCATAGATCCAGCCGTCCTCGTGCTTGGTCAGGCGCATATCATAGACGTTGGTTTCGTCAGGTTCGGTATCGGGCAGTTCCACGGGCTTTTCCCAGAAGCGGAAGCCATCCACTGGAGAATCGCTTTCCGCCACCGCAAAAAAGCTCTTGCGGTCGTTGCCCTCTACCCGGGCCACCAGATAGTATTTGCCGTTCAGTTCAATGGCTCCGGCATTGAAAGCAGCGTTGACGCCCAGCCGCTCCATAAAATAGGGGTTGGTGGCGGGGTTCAGGTCAAAACGCCATTCCAGCGGGATCATCTCCCGGGTCAGCACAGGGTACTGCCACCGGTCATAGATGCCGTTGTAAAAGCTGTCGTCCACCACGTTGCGGCGGGTCAGCAGCGCTTCCAGTTTCGCCTTCTGGCGGTAATATTCGGGGTGCAGATCACACTTGGACATCGGGGTCCCTCCTCATAAGTTCCAGGCACATGCGGCCGTTGTGGTAGGGGCATTTCCACGGCTCCACAATGGGGCGGCGGTCACTGGGCCGGGCATTGTCGTCCAGGCACCAGAACCACTCGCCGCCGGGGCGGTGGTCCACCACATGTTCGGTGATGTAATGCCATACATCGGCAGCCGCCGCGGCATATTCCGCCCGGCCGGATTTTTGGTATTCATTCACAAACCCCAGCACAGCCTCGGCCTGTACCCACCATACGCGGGTCAGATCGTCCTTGCCGCGCTCGCACTCGTTGATGACCGAGTGGTCACGGTAGGCCTTGTGCAGAATCGCCTGGGCCAGGTCGCTGTTGATGGCGGCAATGCGGGCCGTCAGGTCCTTGTCACCCAGCAGCGCGCAGCCCCAGTCGATGAGCCAGCTGGATTCGATGTCGTGGCCGTAGCTGTACAGATCAATGATGGAATGGTAGTGTTCGTCAAAAAAGACCAGCTGCCGGTGCAGGTCGGGGGCATAGATCTTATCGGCATAGATGCCCAGGATGCGGCGCATGGCCCGGCCCACGATTTCTTCGGGGGCTGCTTCATACAGGCCCGCATATCCCTCAAACACATGGAGCAGCGTGTTCATGGTCTTGGCGGCCAGCACACCGTTTTCGCTGAGTTTTTCGTTGCTTTCGGGCTGCCAGTCCCGGGTAAAGGCTTCCAGGTAGCCTTCCGCGTCGGTGCAGTGGTTCTCGATGATCCTGAACAGCTGCCGGGCGGATTCCAATGCTTCGGCCTCACCGGTCAGGAGGTAGTAGGACGCCAGCGCATAGATGGCAAAGGCCTGGTTATAGGTGTGCTTGGTGGTATCCAGCGGCTGCCCGTCATAGGTCAGGCTCCAGTACACACCGCCGTACTCCTTGTCCAGGCAATGGTCCCGCAGGAACCGGTAGGCGTGGGCGGCGTGGTCTTTCAGGTCCTGCCGCCCGGTGGCCAGGGCCGCCTGGGCAAAGAACCACAGGATGCGGCTGTTCAGGATGCAGCCTTTCTCGGCGGTTTTGTCCACCTGCAGATCAAAATCCATCAGGCCGTAGTAGCCGCCGTGCTCGTCGTCGCGCAGATTCATCCAGAACGGCAGGATGGTGCCGGTCAGCATTTGTTGTGCTGCCTGTGCAATGCGCATACCACTCGCCTCCTTCTCAGCGCAGGCCCAGCGAACGATCGGCGTCGTTGGCGTTGTCATGCGCTTTGATGTAGCTCACCACTTCGTCCACTGTGGTGAAAGCCAGACCCACATAGCTGTCGGCGCAGCCGTAGTAGATGGCAATGCGGCCGGTTTCGGCATCCTGCAGGGTGGCACAGGGGAAGCAGACATTGGGTACAAAGCCCCGTTCCTCGTACTCGGTTTCGGGGGTCAGCAGGTAGGTGCCGCAGCGGTAGAGCACCTTGCTGGGCTCGTCGCGGTCCAGGATGGCGCCGCCGATGGAGTACACAAAACCGTTGCAGGTGCCGGTAACGCCGTGGTAGAACAGCAGCCAGCCTTCACTGGTTTCGATGGGTGCGGCGCCGCCGCCGATCTTCACATTCTCCCACCAGTTGCTGCCCTTGCCCATCACATGGCGGTGGCAGCCCCAGTACTTCATATCGGGGCTTTCGCTGATGTAGATATCACCGAAAGGCGTATGGCCGGAGTCGGAAGGACGGGACAGCAGCTTGAAGTTGCCGTTGATCTTGCGGGGGAAGAGCACCGCGTTGCGGTTGAAGGGCAGGAAGGGATTTTCCACCCGGGTAAAGGTCTTGAAATCGGTGGTCTTGGCCATGCCGATGGCAGCGCCGTAGGCGTCCTGGCACCAGATGATATAGTAGGTGTCCTCTACCTTGACCAGGCGCGGATCGTAGGCGTAGGGCGGCATGAAGGGCTCCCCCGCCTCGTTGACGAACTGGATCTTTTCCGGTTCAATATCCCAGTGGATGGCATCCTTGCTGCGGCCCAGGTAGATAAAGGGAATGCCGTTGGTCTGTTCGCCGCGGAACACGCCGATGTAGGCCCCCTCGTAGGGCATGACGGCGGAGTTGAAGATGCGGGCCACACCGGGCAGCGGGTTGCGGCGGATAACGGGGTTTTCGGTATAGCGCCAGAGCGGACCGGCGCAGTCAGCGGGTTTATCCTGCCAGGGAATGTTGGGCAGGGCGTCGCAGTACAGTTTGACAGTGTTCATAGAAGGGACCCTCCTGATGAGTGATAGGCGGCCAGGCAGCCCCGGTAAGCCCGGGGCCGCGGCACGCCGGAAGAGGCGTTAGCCTTTGACCGCACCGGCGGCCATGCCGCTGTAGATCTGATCCTGGCAGAGCAGGAAGATGATCAGTGCGGGGATGATGGTGATGAGCACGCCGGCACAGATGTAGTTATACTGGCTGCCCATGGGGCCGGAGAATACGTACAGAGAGGTGGAGACCACCTGGTACTTGGTCTTATCCTGCAGGTAGAGGTTGGCCATGTAGTATTCGTTGTAGGTGCCCACGCCCTTGAGGATGGCGCTGGTGACGATGGCCGGCTTGAGCAGCGGCAGCAGGATCTTGAAGAAAACCCCGAAGTAGCTGCAGCCATCCAGAATGGCGCTTTCGTCCAGGCTGACGGGCAGATTCTCGAAGAACTGCAGGAAGATGTAGATGGTGATAACGTCGGTGCCCATCATCAGGATGATGTAACCGGGCAGAGAGTTGATCAGGTGCAGCGAGGTCATGATCTGGTAGACGGTAACCTGGGTGGCAATGCCGGGGATCAGGGTGGCGATGGTGAACAGGTTGCGGATCAGGGTATTGCCATGGAACTTGAACCGGTTGAGCACGTATGCCAGCATGGAAGAGATCAGCACACTGCCGGCCAGCACGCAGACCAGCACGATGAAGCTGTTCAGGAAGGCATGGCCCATATCGGCCTTCTGCCAGGCGATCACAAAGTTATCGAAGTTGAGCCAGCTTTCGGGCAGCGTCATCACGTTGGTGGTGGCGTACTCTTCATCGGTTTTGAAGGCGGTGATCACGCAGGAGACGATGGGCACCAGCGCCACAAAGGCGGAAAAGATCAGCAGGGCGTATTTGGCGATGTTGAGGATCAGCCGTTTGATTTTGATAATAGCAATCTCGTTAGTCATGCTGAGTCCCCCTTCAGTTCACTTTGGCCGGGCTGGCGCTGGATGCCGTAGCGGCGGTGTTGGGATCGGTATGGACCAGTGCCTTGGGGGTACGGCTGTCCCGCTTGTCGAGCCAGCGTTCCACAGCCTTCTGGGCATAAGTCACGATCATGATCAGGAGCAGCAGCACAACGGCCATGGCCGAGGCAAGACCAACCTTCTGGTCGGTATGGGCCAGCTTGTCCATGATGACAAAGTAGGTGGAGGTGCCGAAGCCGCCGCCGGTGACAACGTAGGGCATTTCGAAGGCGGACAGGGCGCCGGAAACCGAGATGATCAGGTTGAGCACCACGATGGTGCGGATGGACGGCAGGATAATATCCTTGAAGCGATGCCAGGCGTTGGCGCCGTCAATGTCGGCAGCCTCGTAGAGGGTGGAGTCCACCGAGGCGATGGCACCGATGAACATGACGATGTTGGTACCGATGTACTTCCAGATGGAGCAGGCCACCAGTACAATGTTGTTGATGGATTCGTCCCGCAGCCAGTAAGGCAGGGACTCGATGTCGAAGCCTACCCAGCTGAGCAGGGTATCCAGCACAAAGCCATGGGTAAAGAAGAACTTGAAGATGAAGCCCACCGAGATACCGCAGATCAGGCAGGGGAAGTACAACGCGCCGCGGAAGAATTTGCCGCCCTTGACCTTGAAGCTGAGGATGGTGGCGAACAGAAGGGCCAGGGCCATCTGTACCACGGAACCTGCCATATAGTACAAGCTCAGCAGCAGCGCCTGGAAGCAGTCGTCGCGGGTGAAAACGTCAATGTAGTTTTCCAGGCCCACAAAGGTACGGCGGCCGATGTAGCGCATATCGAAAAAGCTGAACTGCACCATCTTGAAGAACGGCAGGTAGGTGAAGGTGAACAGAAGCAGAAGCGGCAGGATCAGAAACACAATGGTGCATACGATCTGCTGTCCGCGCATGCTTTTGAGCCATTGGCCGAAGGTTTTGCGGGGTTTGGCTGCCGCAGTGGGTTTGTTCATGATATTGCCTCCCTTTCATAAAAGGTACACGGCGGGCCGACGGCCCGCCGTGTGGGGGTTGCCGCGGGTTACGACGCGGAAAACGTTACTTTACTGGGGTGCATTGCGGTCAACGGCATCATTCCAAGCCGCATTCCAGTCGGCCACGATGTCGTCCAGAGTTTCATCACCGTTGATAGCAGCCTCGACGACTCTCTTACCGTGTGTTTCGTCAGCGTTCAGGGTCAGTTCGGCGTCCTGCTGGACATTGGCGGCCAGATCAGCCAGCTCGGTGGGAGCAGGTGCATCGGCAACCAGTTCAATGCCGTCGAAAGCGGCGAGGGTCTCGGGGTATTCCTGGCTCTTCAGCACGGGGATGCCGCCCTGATCGTAGGAGAAGTTGCTGGACTCACTCAGCCACTTGATGTACAGCATGGCGGCAATCTTTTCATCATCGCTGGAATTGATGTTGACGCCGTAGCAATAGTCAGAACCGGCGGAGGCGTACTGCACACCATCCACACTGATGGGGAACGGCATATAACCGATGTCATCGGCGTTGGGACCAGCCTGCTGCATCTGGACCACAGCCCAGCTGCCCAGCACCATGGTGGCGATCTGGCCGTTATTCATCATGGTCTTGCTGCCTTCCCAGTCGGTGGTAGTGGGATCGTCTTCGGTCAGGCCGCGCTTGACCGCCTGGTACAGCACATTGTACACCGCGTAGGGACCGCTCTCGCTGTCGCCGGTAGGTACGCCGGGGGCGAAGGGATCATGGGTCTGGGGCATGGTGACGTTCATCCAGTTGGAGTCGCCGGTAGAGCCGCCGATATAGGCGTCCCAAGCAGTCATGGTCCAGCCTGCCGCGTAGTTGGTATACAGGGGGATAGCGTCGGTGTTGTCCTTGATTTTCTGCAGCGCATCCAGGAACTTGGTGGGGGTGGTGGGCAGCTCGGTGATACCGGCTTCCTCAAACACAGCCTTGTTGTAAACCACGCCCTGAGCATTACAAATGGAGGGGATGCCGTAAACCTTGCCATCGTAGGCGCGGTTGTCAGCAAAGTTATATTCATCTTCAATGGCGCTCAGATCACACAAGGGATAGAAGTAATCGCTCAGTTCCGGCAGGGGGATGGTGGTGGGGATCATGCACACATCGCCCCAGTCCGGGTTCGTCAGGCGGGTAGTCATGTCGTTTGCATAGTCGGTGATGGTCTCATTGGTGATGGTAATGTTGGGGTACATTTCCTGGAATGCAGCCACATAGCCAGCCAGTGTGCCGTCCCCTTCCAGGTCGGTGCGGTTGGTGATGACTTTGATCTCGGCCTTCAGGTCGGTATAGTCCTCACCGACAGTCAGTTCGTTGTAGGCGGGCAGGGTGCTCCCGGATTCCCCCGTCTGGGAGCCGCTGCTGTTCTGGCTGCTCCCACAGCCGGCCAGCAGGCTGGCAGACATGGCCGCTGCCAATGTCAGGGCAATTGCTTTTTTCATGATTTTCCTCCTTTTAAAAGTGCGTCTTGCGGACAGTGACTACTGTTTTTCACGGAATTGTTTCGCGTGATTTACCTTGCACATTAAGTATACGATTTAAGTTAAAAATAGTCAATATATTAAGTAAAAGTTTGGTGAAATGGCGAAAAAGCCCCCTGTTACTTAGGCAAATTGCCCGGAAAAAATCTCCTGTATATGAAAAAAAGCAGGCTAAAAAGTTTTTTAGCCTGCTTTTAAGTTAATAAATACATGAAAAATCAGGTGGAATCCCGCCGTACAAAGGCTCCCGGCACAATGGTGGTAGGTGCCAGCGGCGATTTACCGTTCAGTTTCCGGCGCAGCTGGCTGACCACAGCCCCCGCCATACCGTCCACATCAATGCGGTAGCTGGTCAGCTGCGGGCGGCAGATGGTCGAAAACCGGTAGTCATCGTACCCGGTCACCGCCACATCCCGGGGAACTTCATAACCGTTGCGATGCAGCAGTTCCACCAAATTAAACGCTACTTCGTCGCAATTGCAGACAAACGCCTCCGGCATATCCTCGGGCAGCCTGGTCTGAATCAACCGTCCGTCGCTGTCGCGGTCCTCCAGGCGCCAGTCAGGGCGCGGCTCAATGCCTGCCATCAGCAGCGCCCGGCAGTAGCCCAGATAGCGGTCCATGATGGAACTGGTAGCGCACACGCTGCCCACAAAACCGATCCGCCGCCGCCCGGTGGAGAGCAGATGTTCGGTCATCTGATACCCGCCGCTGGTGTTGTCGCTCAGCACACTGTCCCCTGCAATGGTATCATCATAAAAGTCCAGGAACATGAACGGCAGCCCGTACTGCAGTACTGTACTGATATACCGGCGGTGCAGTTCCCCCATAAAGATCAGGGCATCCACCTTACGGTTTACCAACAGCGTGGGCATGATGCAGTTCTGTTCCGACTCGGCAGGTACAATTTCCAGAATGCAGTTGTACCCCAGGGGCGCGCAGTGGTTGAGCAGCGAACGATACAAGCTGGAATAGAACGCGCTTTCGTCAAAATGTCGGTCCGCCACCAGAATCCCGATGTTGATGCTGCGCTGGGCGGATGCTTCGGCCTTGACCGGCATTTCGTACCCCAGCTCCTGGGCTGTGGCCAGAATTTTTGCGCGCATTTCGTCGCTTACGCCTTCTTTGCCGGAAAGTCCCTTGGAAACCGATACCACACTGATCCCCAGCCGCTGTGCAATGTCAGCCATGCGTACGCTCTTGGCCATCCCTAACACCTCTGTTTCGAATTTTACTTAAATAAAGTATATCAGTCCCTGTGGATATCGTCAATGTCAAGCTAACTTTTTTGTGCTATTTGCTTAATTTTTCCTTTCCTCTTGCAACAGCTTGCCGAATGTGATACAGTGAAGAAAATTAGCTAATAAATTCTTCGAATTAAGTTAACAGGAAAGGAAGGTTTTGCCATGGAACAGTCCGTCTGGGAATTACCCCAAGTCCGTATTCTGGGGCGTCACATCCGTACCGGGGATGCGCTTACCTTGTTTTATACAGCCTCGGGCGTTGAATGCCTTTTTACCGGTAGCGAGCTGTGGCTGGAACTGAATGCCGACTACGAAACCTATGAGCCCTGGATCAGCGTAGAGCTCAACGGCGCCTGGATCAGCCGTTTTCCGGTAGCACCCGGTCACAGCGAAGTCTGCGTTTTCCGCGGCATGACACCGGGCACACCCAAACATGTGCGGGTATTCAAGGATGTGCAGGCCATGTCCGGTGACGAACGGCATTTGCTGCAGATTACCGCCCTGCGTTGGGCGGACGGCGACTTTTTACCGCTGCCCGCTCCCTCTTACCGACTGGAATTTGTGGGCGACAGCATTACCAGCGGCGAGGGTGCCATCGGTGCGCTGCCGGAAGAAGATTGGATCTCGGCCTTTTTCAGTGCCATGAACCACTATGCCCGGTTCACCGCCGACGCCCTGGGTGCCGAATACCGCCTGGTCAGCCAGAGCGGCTGGGGCATTCTTTCCAGCTGGGATAACGACCCGCATTGCCGGGTACTTTCCTATTATAAAGAGGTTTGCGGTTTGGCCCAGGGTGCGCGCAACCGGGAACTGGGCGCCCAGCAGCCCAACGATTTTGTCGCCTGGCCCGCCGACGCGGTGATCATCAACCTGGGTACCAACGACGCCGGAGCCTCTCACAACCCGCCGTGGACTGACCCGCAGACCGGCGAAACCTACGGCCAGAACACCACACCCGAACATCGGGCGCAGCTGGAACAGGCCGTAGTGGATGGCCTGCAGATGCTGCGGCGCTGCAATCCGCAGGCGTTGCTGGTCTGGGTATACGGCATGCTGGGGGATGAGCTGCGCCCCACCCTGGAACAGGCCATCGCCCGCTACCGCCGGGAAACCGGCGACGACCGCGTTTGCTTCTTCCCCCTGCCCGATACCACCCCCGAGACCGTAGGCGCCCGGCAGCACCCCGGGGTACAGTCCCACCGCCGCGCCGCCGATGCCCTGACCGCCTTTTTGCAGGAAGCACTGAACCGCTCCTGATCCGTCATATCATTCTATCAAAAGGAGTTTTGCCCTATGCAGTATCAGAAAGAATTGGACCTCTGGCTTGCCCGTGCCGTGGAGGATGCCGACCTTATCACCGAACTGAAGGCCGTTGCCGGGGACGAAGCCGCCATCAGTGACCGCTTTTACCGGGACCTGGAATTCGGCACCGGCGGCCTGCGGGGCGTCATCGGCGCCGGCACCAACCGGATGAACCTGTACACCATCCGCCGGGCCACCCAGGGCCTGGCCGATTACCTCAACGCTTCCGACCTGCCTAAAAAGGTGGCCCTTGCCCATGACAGCCGCCACAAAGGCGAACTGTTCTGCCGGGAAGCCGCCCGGGTGCTGGCTGCCAACGGCATCACCGCCTATCTCTATCCCCGCCTGGAACCCACCCCGGCCCTGTCCTGGGCAGTACGGTACCTGGGCTGCGGCGCAGGCATCTGCGTAACAGCCAGCCATAACCCCGCCAAGTACAACGGCTACAAGGTCTACGGTGCCGACGGCTGCCAGATCACCCTGGAAGCAGCCGACCAGGTGTTGGCTGCCATTGGGCGGCACGATTACTTCGACAGCCCCAAATTGGCGGATTATGACCAGGCAGTTGCCGATGGCCGCATCGTGACCATCGACGACCGGTGCCTGTCCGACTTTGTGGACGCCGTACTGGCACTGCGCCCGGGCAATGATGTATCCCGCCTGAAGCTGGTCTACACGCCGCTGAACGGCAGTGGTCTGGAGCCGGTAAAAATGCTGCTGGACCGGATGGGCGTGACCCAGGTGACCGTTGTTCCCGAACAGGAAAAGCCTGACGGGGATTTCCCCACCTGTCCTTACCCCAACCCCGAGATCCGGGAGGCCATGGAAACCGGCCTGAAGCTGTGCGATACCGTGCACCCCGATCTGATGATCGGCACCGACCCCGACTGTGACCGGATGGGTGCCGCTGTGCCGGACGGGCAGGGCGGCTACCGGCTGATCACCGGCAACGAAATGGGTGTGCTGCTGCTGGATTACATCTGCCGGGTACGCCAGGCCAACGGCACCATGCCCGCCCACCCGGTGGCCGTGACCACCATTGTTTCCACCGATATGGCAACGCCCATTGCAGCCAAATATGGTGTGGAACTGCGCCGCACCTTGACCGGCTTCAAGTTCATCGGCGAGCAGATCGGTCTGCTGGAAGCCGAAGGCCATGTGGAGCGCTACCTCTTCGGCTTTGAGGAAAGCTACGGCTATCTGTCCGGCGGCCATGTGCGGGACAAGGACGCCGTGAATGCCGTCATGCTGGCCTGCGAGGCGGCTGCCTACTATGCCGCCCGGGGCATGAGCCTGCTGGACGCCGTAAATGCACTGTATACGGAATACGGCTGGTACCGCAACGCGCTGCACAGCTTTACCTTTGAGGGCGAAAGCGGCATGCATATCATGCAGGGCATCATGGCAGGGCTGCGCGCCGAAACGCCCGCCGAAATTGCCGGTTACCGGGTGACCGGCTGCACCGACTACAGCGCCGACGGCACCGGTCTGCCCCGTGCGGATGTGCTGGAATACCGCCTGGAGAACGGCGCCAAACTGATGGTGCGCCCCTCCGGCACGGAACCCAAGATCAAAGTGTACCTGTCGGCCGTGGCAGACAGTGCCGAAGCCGCTGACGCCATCAATGCAAAACTGGCCGACGCTGCAGCCTGCTGGATGAAGGGGTAATTTGTATGGCAGTTTTTCCACATGATTTTCTCTGGGGCGCAGCTTCCGCCTCTTATCAGATCGAAGGCGGTGTACGGGAAGGCGGACGCGGCGCCAGCATCTGGGATACCTTCTCCCACACACCCGGCAAGGTTGCCCGGGACGAAAACGGCGATGTAGCCTGCGACAGCTACCACCGTTGGGCCGAAGATGTGGCCGCCCTCAAGGCCATGGGCCTGCACGCCTACCGGTTCAGCATCGCCTGGCCCCGCATTGTACCGGACGGGGACGGTGCTCTCAACGAAGAGGGCTTTGCCTATTACGACGCACTGGTGGACGCCCTGCTGCAAAACGGCATTGAGCCCTATGTGACCCTCTACCACTGGGATCTTCCCCAGGCATTGGAGGACCGGGGCGGCTGGCAGAATATTGAAACCGCCCGTGCCTTCGGCCGTTACGCGGCGGCGGTAGCCGCCCATTTTCGCGGCCGGGTCCGTCACTGGTTCACCATCAACGAAATCGCCTGCGTGGTAGGATTAGGCTATGGCAGCGGAATCCATGCCCCGGGACTGCGCCTGCCGCTGGAAGGGCAGTTTGTCTGCTGGCAGCATGTGCTCTACGCCCACTGCCTGGCGGAACAGGCCCTGCATGCAGCCGACGCCGCCAACCGGGTAGGATTTGCTTCCACGGGGCGGCTGTGCTCCCCCGTCAGTGATACGCCCCGGGACATCGAAGCCGCCCGCCGCCTGACCTTTGGCAGCCCCGACGACGACTGGACCTTCACCCACCAGATGGCGCTGGACCCGCTCTGTCTGGGGCACTGGTCCCAGGAGGATGTGGGCCCGCGGCTGGCAGCCTGCATAGCGGCCGTCCCCCAGGAAATCACCGATGCCCTCCCCTTTGGCAAACCGGATCTGTTGGGGCTGAACATCTATAACGCCCAGCCCGCCCGCATGGGTGATGCTGGCCCGGAATATGTCCGCCGCCCCACCGGATACCCCCGCACGGCCCTGGGTTGGCCCGTAGAACCGGACAGCCTGGACTGGGGGCCGTACTTCATCGGGCAGCGGTACAACCTGCCCATGTATATCACCGAGAACGGCCTGTCCTGCAACGACAAGGTCTATCTAGATGGCAAGGTGCATGACGCCGACCGCATCGACTTTACGGCCCGCTACCTGCAATCACTGGCCCGGGGCATTGACCGCGGGGCTGATGTGCGCGGATACTTCCACTGGTCCCTCATCGACAATTTTGAGTGGTACAGCGGCTATAACGAACGGTTCGGCCTGTACTTTATGGATTACGCCACCGGCGCACGCATCCCCAAGGACAGCGCCGCCTGGTATGCCCATGTGGTAAAGACCAACGGTGTCTACCTGTAACCCCTGCGGTGCCGGAACCGGCAACAAACATTTTGCTTTTCCCCACTTACTTTTTCCCTCATAAAAAGGCAGCCTTACGAAAATCGTAAGGCTGCCTTTTGTTAATTTACCCAATCTTTTCTGATATTTACGTTTGTTTCTGCCAATTACGGAGCAGAAGCCAGACCGCAGAGGGTATCGAAGTAAAATTCCCGGCACAACGCCAGCATTCCCAGACCACGACGTTCTTTTCCCAACGCTGCCGGCACCACTTTCGGTGGCAGATAGCACCGCGTGTTCACAATATTTTGTACCACAGGGATCATCTGGCTGCTGAACGCTATGTACTCTCCTCCCAGAATGATGATATCGCAATTCAGCAGCATATTCATATCAGCCACGATACATCCAATATCCAGCGAAATCTCTTCCACACATTTTTTCAGGAAGCGGTCCCCTTCTTTCCACAGATTGACCACCTGAAGGAAAAGCTTTTCGTCGCTCAGCTGAAGGTCCAGCTTTTCCAGAGTCTGCGCGGGAGCCTGTTCTCGGATCAGGCGCATCAGTGCCTGCACACCAATGCGCTGTTCCAGACGATTGGGCTCATCCAGCGTATTTCTGGTAACAAAGTTTCCGATCTCACCGGCTGCCATCCCGCTGCCCTCATACAGTTGGCCGTTCAGGATGATGCCCGCGCCAATACCTTCGCCACAGCTGATGTACAACACATTTTTAAAGCCCTTGCCCGCACCGGCTTCCACTTCTGCCACCACATACACGTTGGCACTGTTCTTGGTATACACAATGCAATGGAAATTTTCCTTCAGGCGTTCCACAAAAACCCCCGCGTCAAAATTTCCTCCCATGGCGCTGGGAATAATGCAGCGCTGGTCGCTGCTTACCACGCCAGGGGCCGAAAAGCCAATTGCCGCCAGGTTTTCCATTTGCAACCCGCGGGAAAACAGCAAGGTGTTCACAGCGTTGACCGACATATTGACCCACGCCTCAAAGGATTGTGCCGGGGTCTGGTTGACAGAAAACTCCTCTACCACTTCGCCTTTGATATTGCCCAGAATAAACCGGGTAAAGGTGTAAAAGAAATCAATGGTCACAATGTATTTATGCTCACCGTTCAGCATCAGCATAACCGGCCGCCGGCCGCCGTTGGGGCCGCAGTCCCCTTCGCCGCCTTCTTTTACGATCCCCAGATCCAAAAGCCGCTGCACATTATCGGCCATGGCCGGTTTGCTCAGTCCCAATGTCCTGGCCAGTTCTGCTTTCGACATGCTTCCGTTTCTTAAAATGCTATCCAAAACCGCTCTTTGGTTAATCTGTCTCACATGAGACGTGTTATATGTTTTTTGCATCGGAGAATCCCCTTTTTAACTACGTTTTACTCCATAAGGAAGGCGGTTTTCCGGTTACTGCCTTATATATCTATTATAGCGCCATCAGGATTTATTTTCCATATAATTCACAAATTTATCATTTATAAATAAAATTTTCTATCACCTTTTGTGCATTATATCAATTTACTTAGTAATAGTATATTACTATAATAAGGGTATGCCGCCACTTCAGAAAGGATCTTGAAAAATCATGAAAAAACGCTTGATTTTAGTGTCTTTGGACGCACTTTCCACCACTGATTTTTCCCTGGTGAAAAACCTGCCCCACTTTAAAACCATGATTGAAAACGGCGCCTACTGCCCCAAAGAGTATTCCGTCTACCCATCGCTCACATTCCCGTGCCACGCCACTATTTCTACAGGCTGCCGTCCCGGAACACACGGCATCGTGAGCAACTACCTGTTTGATCCCTACCGGAAGATTCCTCACTGGAATTTTTATGCAGCCAACCTGAAGAAAAAAGGATTGTGGGATTACGCCAACCAAAACGGCAAAACCGTGCTGAACATGTCCTGGCCCGTCACATCGGGAGCAAAAATCCGCTGGTCCATGCCGGAAATGACCCCTGTAAAGCCCAAGGTATGGACTACCGCCAACTTTTTCCGCCAGTTGGAAGTATTCCGCCGCTACGGTACGCCGCTTTTTGCCGTGCAATCCTTTTTGGCGGAACGCGGGCTGATGAAAAACTGGCTGACCGGCAAGCAGCCCGACCTGGACCGGCACATCACCACCCAATTCCAGCGGGCAGTCCGGCAATACCCCTACGACATCGCAATGCTGCATGTGTACGGCATGGACAACGCCAAACATACATACGGCATCGACAGCCCGGAAGCCCATTCCTTCCTGAAATTTTATGACGATTTTCTGGGCAATTTAATCGCTTATGTGGATGAGCGCAAGCAGGCCGGCGAATCCATTTGTTTGATGGTCACCGGCGACCACAGCCAGCTGCCCGTAAACAAAGCGATTTACCTGAATATGTTATTGAACCACATCGGCCTTTGCCGCTACAAGGGCGGAAAGCTGGCCGACTGGGACGCCATTTTTGCCCCTTGCGACGGCAGTGCCTACCTGTATGTAAAGCACCCCGAACAAACCGCCGCAGTGGTACAGCGTGTGCGCAAAGCATTGGCAGACAACCCCGCCGTACAAGCCATCTTTACCCCTGAAGAGGCCGCCGCACTGGGCGCCGACCCCCAGTGTGCCTTAATGGTGGAAGCCGCCTCCGGGTACGGAACAGAAGTTGCCTGGCACGATCCTCAGAAGTTGGACTCCAACTTCACCGGTCCCTGCCACTGCAAAGGTCTGCACGGCTTTTTACCCGACCGTCCCGATTACCAGACCATGTTTTTCTGCTACGGGGCCGACGTACGTCCCGGGTTTGAAATTCAGGATATGTGCATCACCGATATCATGCCCACCATCTGCCACTGGATGAACATGCCCATCGAGCCGGTGGACGGCAAAGCCATTCCCGACATTTTCCGCACCTGAAGTTTACCACAGCAAAACCGGTGTATCCGCTTCTTTCGAAGGCGGGTACACCGGTTTTTTGATTGCCTTTATTTTTCCTGCTTTGCGTTCAGTTTGTATACCATGGCACTCCAGGGCATAAGCCGCTGGGGCAGTGCATCCTTGGGAAGCTCCTCATTTGCCTGCACAAGACAAACCGGTTCCGCCTCGTATCCTTTCAGTTCCACCTCTTCGGCCAGTGCTCCGCTTTGGTCGCTCAGGTTTACGATCACAAGAAGCTTTTCTTCCGTACCGCATTTTTCATAGGCGAAAACCGCATCGCGGGTGGTATGCAACGGGCGGAACGTGCCGCACAACGCATCGACATGCTCGCAGCGCAGCGCCAGCATCCGCTGATAAAAGTGGAAAATGGAATCGGGATTTTTCTCCTCCTCTTCTGCAGAACAAAGAACCGAGTCTCCGCTCCAAATCCAGGGTTCGCCCGTAGTAAATCCATGTGCATGGGAACAATCCCAGGGGAACACCGTCCGGCCATTATCCCGTGAGCGCTGCGCCAGAATCCGCAGCACTTCTTCCTCGCTTTTTCCCTGTTCCCGCAGGATCTTATAGTGGTTGATGCTTTCCACATCTTTATACTGTTCCAGCGCCGTGAACCCGGCATTTTTCATCCCCAGTTCCTCGCCCTGGAAGATGGAAGGGATGCCGCCCATCCAATACAGGACGGTGGCCACCGCTTTTGCAGACTTTTCCGGTTGTCCCGCCGGGTCCCCGAAGCGGGACAGTGCCCGTGGCTGGTCATGATTGCTCCAGAACAGCGAAAGGCAGCCAGATCCTTTTTCCACGCCTTCAACCCAGGAGAACAAAGTATCTTTCAGCAGCCGGTGATTCAGCCGTCCCTCCGTCCATTTCTGGTTATCGGTATAATCTGCACGCATATGATGGAACTGGAACCCCGTATCCAGTTCCTGCCGCGCCGGATCGGTAAACCAGGAGAGGTTCTGGATATCGCAGCCAGCCAGTTCCCCTACGGTAAGAATCTCCGGATGTTCGGCAAACACTGCGCGGTTCATTTCGTGCACAAACTCATGCACACGGGGTCCGTTGATAAATGGTTCGCGCTGTCCCGGCACCGCATCCGGGAAATCCTGCGGCTTGGAGATCTCGTTGATAACATCAAAGCGGAATCCCTTGATTCCCTTTTGCAGCCAGAATCGCAAAATATCATACAGTTCCTGCCGCACCTGGGGATTTTCCCAATTCAGATCGGGCTGGCTGACCGCATACAGATGAAGATAATACTTGTTCAGCGCCGGAACAAACTCCCATGCCGAACCGCCAAAACTGCTCTGCCAGTTGTTCGGTGCACCGCCATCCGGCGCCGGATCACGGAAAATATAGTAATCCTGGTATTTTTTGTCTCCGGCCAACGCCTTCTGGAACCAGACGTGCTGGCTGGATGTATGATTGAATACCATGTCCATCATGATTCCCAGCCCCAAAGCATCCGCTTCGGTCACCAGCCGTTCCAGGTCCCGCATGGTACCGAACATGGGTTCAATATTCCGGTAGTCCGACACATCATACCCATTGTCATCCTGCGGAGAGCAAAGGAACGGCGTGATCCACACATGGGTCGCCCCCAGCCGGCGGATGTACGGCAGCCCCTGCCGCACACCCTCCAGGTCTCCCATACCGTCACCATTGGAATCCCGGAAAGATTTGATATAAACCTGATAGATCGAAGCTTTGCGATGTATGTCTCTCACACATAGCCTCCTTGTCATGATACCCAAATACGAGGAGTGCCACAAAGCCCTCCCCGTATTGGTATGGTTTTTCTTTTCTTACCTGCGAAGCCGCTTAGGCATTATAATTCGCGATCTCCGTCTGGATCTGTGCTGCATATTTGTCCAGCGTGGTCTTTACATCGGCACCATCCAGCAGGATTTCCTTGGAAGCGTCGTTGATCGCCTGCTGCACTTTGCCCCAGTAAGGTACGTTGGGCAGCGGCTGAGCAGCAGCCAAAGCCTCGGTCAGCGCCTCAAAGTAGGGCTTCTGCCAATCTTCCACTTCTTCGTATACGTCGTTGCGGAAGGACGCCCAGCCATTTTCTCTCATGAGCGTAGCCTGAACGTCTTTGCTCTCCAGGTACTGGATGAACTTGATTGCCAGTTCCTTGTTGGGAGAACCAACGGGAATGCCCAGCACTTCGCCGCCCAGCGTCTTGACATACTGTTTGGGACCAGCCACACCGGAGTTGGCTACAACCTCAGTCTTGCCGCCGTCCTTCACAATCACGTTCATGGCAAACGGCCAGTTGGGGCCATAGTAGACTTCTTCCTTTGCCAGGAAGCCATTCATCGTGCTGAAAGATGCCGTCAGAGTGTTTTCGCTCAGTTCCGGCCACAGCTTCTGCAGGAAGGTGAAAGCCTCTACACAGCCCTCATCGTTGAGCACCAGAGGATCGCCGCCTGCACCACGGATAAATTCCACAATCTCGATGGCGTCGCCGTTCATGCCGATCTTCAGGCAGACACGGCCCAGACCGTCAGCTTCTTTGATGGTCTTGGCAGCATCATAAAGTTCATCCCAGGTAGTGGGTGCTTCCACGCCGTACTGCTCAAAATACTTGGTATTGTAGAAGTTGATCTCAGCATTTGGGCGGTAGGGCATGAAGTAGGTCTTGCCGTTCACCTTGCCGGCTTCGCTCAGGCTGCCCAGAGCCTCTTCCGGAATCAGATCTTCATATTCCGTCAGATCTTCCACCAGGCCCTTTTCAATCAGCTCGTAGGTCTGGTTCACATCCTGCGCCAGAAGGTCAATTTCCATCTTGCCGGCGCTGTTCATGGCTTCCAGCTTTTTCACTACGTCAGAAGCTTCCACCTGGACAGCTTCCACGGTGCAGTTGTTTTCCGCCTCAAACTGCGGAATCACATCCTGACGCATGACCGCCCATTCCTCTTCGCTGAGGGCCATGGTAACCCGCAGCGTGGTGGGTTCTGCACTGGCAGCGCTTTCCGCGCTCTGGGTACCGGCCGTGCTGGTGGACGTGCCGCTGCCGGAGCATCCAGCCAGGCTGGCCGTCAAAGTCAGCGCAGCAAGGGAACAGCAAAGCCATTTGTTTTTCATCTTCATCATTTTTCCTCCTTTTATTTCAATGCCCGGATAAGGCATTTCGTTTGCGAACAGGTTCAGCCCTTTACCGCACCGGTAAGGTAATCCGATTTGAGATACCGCTGCAGAATAAAGGTAACAATAATGACCGGAATGGCCAGAATGGTAGAGTATGCAGCCTGCTGGAAGAATCCGCCGCGCTGCACATAATAGTAGACCGTCAGCGGCAAGGTTCTGGTGGTGAGAGACAGATACAACGCATAGGTAAATTCATTCCAGGAGTTAAGCCACACATACATGGCCGCCACCGCAATGCCCTGCCCCGCAGCAGGGAACACAATGCGCATCAGGATCTGCAGTTTATTGCCGCCGTCGATGGCCGCCGCTTCTTCCAAATCAACAGGCAGTGACGAAAAAGTAGATACAAGAATCCACGCCATAAAAGGGATCTGCCCGATCAGGTTGGCCAGAATCAAACCCAGGTTGGTATCCAGCAGGTTCCACTTCAGGAACGTGATGGAAATGGGAAGCGCAATACCCACAACCGGGAACATTTTGGTCAGGAACAGCGTGATAATAAAGATGTATTTTACCTTGCGGCTCATCCGCGCAATGGAATACGCCGCCGGGGAGACCACCAGAATGGAGATCACCGTGGTGGACGTGGCAACGATCAGGCTCTTTTTCAGAGGTTCCCACAGGTTGCCGGAGGCGAGTACTTCCTGCCAGTGCTCCAGCGTAAAGCTATGGGGCAGCAGGGTCGGATGCTGCGTAAGGATCTCGCCCGGATCACTGAAGGAAACCTTGACCAGGATATAAACCGGTATGATCATCACAGTGCCGATAAGAATTGCCACAATCGCGAGCAGCACTTTGTTGAGCAATTTTCTGTTAGCCAACGTCAAATCCCTCCCCTTTATCCACAAACTTCAGATACAGCAGTGCAAAAGTCAAGATCAGCGCCAGCAGAATCGTACAGGCTGCTCCGGATGCATTGGGGTTGTTGAAGGTACCGTACTCTTCATATGCATAGGTAGCCAGGAATGGAAGCGCCTGCCCCACCATAATCTGCGGCATTTCGAAAACGCGGAACGCATCCACAGCACGGAACAGCAGGGACATTGTCACCGTGGACTTGAGCAAAGGCATCGTAATATAGCGGAACTTTTGCAGTGCACCTGCGCCATCAATCGCACTGGCTTCATACAACGTATCGGAAATGCCTTCCAGACCCGCCAGGATCAGCAGGACCATCGTAGGAAGGACTTTCCACGTGTCCGCAAGAATCACAACCAGCAACCCTTTGATGCCGCCGGTCGTCCACACCACCGGGCCATCAATGATACCCAGGCGGTAAAGTACCTCATTCAGGTAACCGGATGTACCGAAGATGTACAATGCAATAACACCGGACACCAGCGTAGGAATTCCCATGGGCATCAACACAAAAGCACGCAAAATGCCTTTGCCTTTGAACTGCTGCTTGAGCACCAGTGCAATGCACAGCGCCACCACAAACTGGAAGCAAAGGCTGATCAGCCCGAAGGCTGCCGTATTGAAAATCGATGTTACAAAAGACGGTCTGCCAAAGAGATACGCATAATTCTCCAAGGTAAAAGCACCCGTGAACTTATCCTGGAATCCCATGCCAATGGTCTGCAGAATAGGCCAAACCGTAAAGCCTAAAATGTAGATCGTCATGGGCAAGACAAGCACGGCACTAAATAAATGTTTTTTACATAGCTTTTTGATTTTGCCCATTTTTTATCCTCCTCACATTGGTTTGTAGCTCTTATTCTGGTTCATTTATATCATACAAACCAATTATTTTCAATATAAAATCGCCTTTTTACATGAAATTTGTACAACATTTACAGTTACGTCCCCCACACTTGGGCATTTTCACAAAGTAATTGTTTATTATTAAGTGGCTTTCTTCGGCATCGGCAGAAAGAATGTGCACCGAATTTATAATTCACATTGTTTTTCGTTTTCCTCCTTTTCTTTCGGCAACCATGTTTCCGAACGGTTCCAACAGAAAAAACGCCGGACAGCCACCACCGTCCGGCGTTTCCTTTCTCTTGCAAACATACCTATTTCGTTTTCTGCTCCCTTTATCCGTTGTGCTGCAGTTCCCGCCAGTGCGACGGCGTAACATGATAGAGGTGTTCGAACTTCTTGTAGAAGAATCCCAGGTTGTCATACCCGACCTTTTGGGCGATTTCGCACACCGGCAGGTTGGTATTGCTTAAATAAAAGCAGGCCTGGCACATTCTTTGCAGAATGATCAGTTCCTTGAAGGAGCGGCCCGTTTCCTTTTTGATATAGGCGCTCAGGTAATTGGGATGGAACCCGAAAATCTGTGCCGTTTCCTGCAAGGTTGCGGTGAGATAATGGTTTTCGATATAATCGAGAATATCCACGATTTTCCAGCGGGTGCCCGGGTCCCCGGAAAAGGTCTGGTTTTTGTACTGACGCAAAATTTCGCAGAAGAGCAGTACCATGTAGGCATCGATCATCTTATCGCTGCACAGGCCCGGGTCATAGGATTCACACAGGATATGCTGGATGATCCCGTGGATGGGGTTTTCTTCCCGCTTTTTGAAGAGCAGATACTGGTCATGGGCAGCATTCTGCGACAAAGCATTCATAAGAAAGTTGTTGATAATGCCGTTGTTGCCCAGGCGCTGCAAAAAGCCGCGGGTCAGATAGTCTTTCTGCATTTCAATGGCGATGACAATATCCTCCGCCCCCAGATAGCCGATACTGTGGGGGACCTGTGTATCCAACAGGCAGATGTCCCCCTGCTGCATGGTCACTTCGCGGCCATCGATCATCTGGGTACAATGCCCGGCATAGACATAGACGAACTCGATCACCGTATGGATATGTTCCGGTATATGCGTGAACCGGGACTCCTTGTTTACGCAGACGTATCGGTTTTCCAGCAGAGTTTTGAACCGGAACAGGTACATTTCCCGCCCGGCAAACCAGGTGCGGGCAATTGCCTGGTACCGGGGCGAAAGGACCTGCGGACCTTGCTGCAAGTGCCAGCGTTCCGACTCGGTATAAGTATTCAAAAAGCGGTCCAGCTCCTCCAGTTTCATGGCAATTCTCCTCCTTTGGCTCATTATATAATATTAAGTTTGGTAAGTAAACAAGTTTTGTGAGGAAATTGAAAGCTTTGCACGGCTGCGCTATCATAAAGACAGAAAAGCGCTAAACAGACTATTCCGCCAGCATGCAGGGGGAATACCAACCATCCATCCGCAGCAGAAATCTGCGGATCAGCGGCAGATGTAGAACGGTCACTGTTTTGGCCAACGTACCGTTGCGCCGTTGTACAAAATCACAAAGGGGAATCAGTATGCAAAACGCATCCAACTACGAATACGGCAAGATGTGTTCCGACATTCTGGACGCCATTGGCGGCGCCGGGAATGTAAAAAATGTTTTCCATTGCATCACCCGGCTGCGTATTGTACCTGTCAACCGGGATCTGGTGGATATGGACAAGCTCAAAAATGTCAGCGGCATCATGAAGGTTCTGGAATCCAGCGGTCAGCTGCAATGCGTCATCGGCACCACCGTACCGGAAGTGTACGCCGATTTTCTGGCCATGACCGGCGCAGCCGCCGGGGGCGAAGTATCGCCGGAACCGGCAGACAAAGGGGAAATTGAAGAGAAGAAGCCCAATCTGCTGACCCGCGGTCTGAATACGCTGGCGTCCTGCGTTACGCCGGGTTTGTACGCCATTGTTGCCGGCGGCATGATCAAAGGTGTCATTTCGCTGTTTACTTCCCTGGGGCTGTTCCCGGCAGACAGCGATATCATCACGGTTCTGGAAGCCGTGGGCGATGCGCCTTTCTACTTTATGCCCTTTATCATTGGTTACGCAGCCGCCAAGCGCTTCAAAGTCAAGGAGATCTTCGGCATTATGGTGGCCGGCATCCTGATGTACTCCACCTTCCTCTCTCCGCCGGAAGGTGTCACCAGCTACTCGTTCGGCCTCTTTGACATCCCTGCCTACAATTACAAAGGGTCCATCTTCCCTGTGATTTTGTCCGTGTGGATCTTCTCTCTGTTTTACCATCTCATCGACAAATACATGCCCAAAAACCTGCGCATCGTATTTTCCGGTTCGCTGGCGTTCTTAATTTCCGCCCCGCTGTTCCTGGGTTTTGCCGCCCCTCTGGGCAACTGGGTAGCCAACATCATGACCGGTGCCTTTGCCTGGCTGTTCAACAACGCCGGACCTTTGGCAGGTGCCCTGTTCTGCGGCATTGTGCCCCTGACCATCATCTTTGGCATCAAGGGCTGGTCCGCCATTGAGCTGAACAACCTTGCCACTTTGGGCTATGACTTTATGCTGCCCAACTTCTTCTACTCCAACCTGGCAGTATCCGGTGCCGTGCTGGCCTACGCCCTCAAGCTCAAACGGGGCGAAGCCAAATCCGCCGCCATCTCCACCGGTTTGGTCTGCATCCTGGGTATCACCGAACCTGCTTTGTACGGCATCGCCCTGCCGGAGAAAAAACCGCTGGCCGCCGCCATGGCCGGTGGCGCCATTGCCGGTGCGGCCGCCATGCTGCTGGAGGTCGTAACCTACGCCTTCTCCATGCCGGGCATCACCAGCATTGCCACCTATATGGACGGCACCAACAACTTCCTGATGCTGCTTGTGGTCATGGTCATTGCCTGGGTCAGTTCTTTCGTGATTTCTTTCCTGCTCAACAAAAAGGAGCAGTAACACTGTGCAAAAATAACGGGAGGTAGTATAATGAAAACTGGATTTCCTGAGAATTTCCTGTGGGGCGGCGCCATGGCGTCTTCCCAGGCCGAAGGCGGCTGGGATCAGGGCGGCAAAGGACTGGACACCCAGGACCTGCGCTATTTTGACCCTGCCTGGACCCGTGAGGAGCGTGCCAAAAAGGAAAACCGCCGCATGAGCGACGCCAAGTTCCGGGCGGCTTTGACCACCGACGACACCGTGCATTATCCGTTCCGCCATGGTATTGATTTTTACCATCGCTGGCGGGAGGACCTGGACCTGTTCCAGGAACTGGGCATCAAAGTACTGCGCACCTCGCTGTGCTGGGCCCGCATCTATCCCAATGGCGATGACCCCACCCCCAACGAGGAAGGGCTGCGCTTTTACTGCGATCTTTTCGACGAATGTCACCGCCGGGGTATCAAGGTGTTTGCCACCATGCTGCATTACAACATCCCGGTCAATCTGGTGCAGAAATACGGCGGCTGGAAAAGCCGCAAGACGGTGGAATGCTACCTGCGTTACACCCGCACCCTCTTTGAACGGCTGGGCGACCGGGTAGACTACTGGCTGCCCTTCAACGAATTCAACGCCGGAAAATTCAACCCCTACAATGGCGTCTGCCTGGTAGAGGATCAGGAGTCCGACTATCAGAACGCCATCTTCCAGTGCCTGCACAATCAGTTCATTGCCAACGCTCTGACCGTAAAGCAGGGGCACGAGATCCTGCCCGGCAGCAAGATCGGCGGCATGATTGCCCGGTTTACCACCTACCCTGCCACCTGCAAGCCCGATGATGTGATGCAGATGATCCTGGATGACCAGTATTCCAACTGGTTCTATCTGGACGTGATGGCACGGGGGCACTATCCGGCATACATGGACCGCTATTTTGCCCAGCAGGGAATCCACATTCAGATGGAACCCGGTGATGCGGACATTTTGCGTGAAAACACCATCGACTTTGTATCCTTCTCCTACTATTTTTCCCAGGTATCCACCACCGATCAGAGCTGGGAAAAGACCAGCGGCAACCTGATCATGGCCAACAAAAACCCCTATCTGGAAACCAGCGAATGGGGTTGGCAAAAAGACCCTGTGGGACTGCGGGTGACCCTGAACCAGGTCTACGACCGTTACCAGCTGCCGGTCTTCATTGCCGAAAACGGTCTGGGCGCCAAGGATGTGGTGGAAGAGGACGGTTCCATTCACGACCCCTACCGCATCAACTACCTGAAGGCTCATGTGGAACAGATGAAAGAAGCCGTCAAGGACGGTGTGGACTTGATCGGTTATACCATGTGGGGATTCATCGATCTGGTTTCCTGCGGTTCCATGGAGATGAGCAAGCGCTACGGCGTAATCTATGTAGATCAGGACGACGCCGGCCACGGTACACTGGCCCGCAGCCGTAAAGATTCTTTCTACTGGTACCAGCGGTGTATCCGCTCCAACGGCGAAACGCTGGACTGAGCCAAAATTCTATCGGGAGGCCCCCATGAACGAAAAGACGATCAATGTTTGCCGTGCCTATGCCGATGCCTGCCGCGCGGAACAGCGCGACCTGCTGATGGCGCTGGGTAAAATACCTGCCCCCACCCGGCAGGAGGACTTGCGAGCTGCTTTTTGCCGGGACTGGCTGCAGGCCCAGGGCGCACAACAGGTACACATCGACGCTGCCAAAAATGTAATCTGTCAGTTAGGTGCCCCCGATGCCCGCGATCTGATCGTTTTTGCCGCCCATACCGACATCGTTTTTCCCGACCTGGAAACACTCCCCATGCGCGAAGAAGGGGGCAAGCTCTTTGCCCCCGGTATCGGGGATGATACCGCGAACCTGGTAAACCTTTTGTTGGCGGCCCGGTACCTGATCCGGGAAAAGCCCTCTCTTCCCTGCGGGGTTCTGGTCGTAGCCAACGCCTGTGAGGAAGGGTTGGGTAACCTGGACGGAACCAAGGCCCTGTTTGCCGCTTACGGCACCCGCATCCGGGCGTACTATTCCTTTGACATGTATCTTCCCGTATGCTGCCATGATGCAGTGGGTTCATATCGCTACCGTGTCACCTGCCGCACACCGGGCGGACACTCTTACAGCGACTTTGGCAACGCCAACGCAATCCGCCTGCTTTGCGGTCTGGTGGAGGAGCTCTACCGCATTCAGCCGCCGACCCGTGCCCGCACCACCTACAATGTGGGGCGCATCGAAGGCGGCACCACGGTAAACTCTATTGCCCAGCAAGCAGAGTTGCTTTACGAATTTCGTTCTACCGACCAGACTTGCCTGGAAGAGATGGACCGCAAATTCAAAGCAGCACTGGAGCACTGGCAGCATCGCGGCGGCACGCTGGAAGCGGAATTGCTGGGCGTACGCCCCGGCAATGGTCCTTTGGACCCGCAGGCGCTGGCCCGCTTTACCGACCACAGCATCCATGTGATCCGCACTCTGACAGGCCGGGAACCGGACCTGACTCCCGGTTCTACCGACAGCAACGTTCCCCTGTCTTTGGGCATTGTGGCCAATACCATCGGCACGGTGGAAGGCGGCCGCCCACACACACGTCAGGAATGGGTAGACCTTGAAAGTCTGCACACCGGCCTGCAGGTGGTCCTGGCCCTGATGTTGGAACCCGGCACTTTTTAACATAACTTTACGGCTCCTTGGGCTTTGCGCCCGAGGAGCCTATTTTCTTTCTACGCTCCAAAGTCCGCTGTCGGAAGTATCGGCTTTCGTTTTTCTGGCCATCTCTTTGCTGAGTCTTTGTATATTCCAAATAGAGAATAAAATCATGCTGCGTCCCCGGACAAAGCAGTATTTTCCCGGTGGACCGCCGACCCTGTTTTGGCTTTCCGTTGTCGCCTTCACAGCGGTTCTTGTCCCCTTCTGCACCAGCTCTACGTTCCGGATTATAGCAATAAAAAAAGAGCCTTACGTTTTCCGTAAGGCTCTTCTTGGTGCCGGTGAGCATTCCAAATCCGAACCAGAAGCATCCCTTTTAGAGGCTTC
>ERZ809224.96-NODE-96-length-95927-cov-76.211668_pt1 | contig 95927 bp, 91 predicted proteins | sample MGYA00520513_ERZ809224 | MGnify/ENA primary metagenome ERZ809224 (study PRJEB31576, sample SAMEA3212658) | Homo sapiens | biome: human-gut; feature: human gut; material: fecal | place: Sweden | collected 2012 ... | reverse complement strand
GCCGAACGGGTTCTCGTTGATATCGCAAGAAAAAAACAAATGCCGCTTCGCGTCGCTTGTTTTTTCTTCTTGCGATATCATTATACTACTTTCTTTTGAGTTGATACATCTGAAAAAACATTAAGATATGTGAGGAAAATGAATGTTGCGAAGGTAAAATTCATATGATATAATGTCAGCAACAATGAAACAAGAAATTCTGACATATGCTTTCCCAAAAGCATAACGAAAACCCCAGTAGTTGGCGCTACTGGGGTTTTCTCCGTCTTTTAAAGGCGACGTACTCCTTGGGCTGATTACCACTTACTTATCTCCGTTCTGCCACTGCGATCCTCCCTTTCCTAGCCTGTCTAGGGGTGGCAACATCTGTATTGTGACATATTATCTTTTTCTTTTCAATGGGTTTACATAACTATACAAAATGTATAGTTTTATACATTACTACATATAAAATCCCCGGCAGCATACTGACATATGTCCTGGATTTCAGGTACATATCAAAGGCCACCGGGGCTTAATTATCACTATAATTCTCTATATTATGACAGCTCCAGATCAGGTTTGCCATACTCAGCAAGTTTCACATCATATGCCTTGCGCATAGCTGCCTCAAATGGTATCTCTTTCATAGGAGCATCCAGTTTTTCCAACAGATAATGTACAAAATCAGGATTCTGAATGAGCAGTGGTCCATGAATGTATGTCGCAATTACTCTGTTCTTGCAGATTCCCTCATTCATGGTATCAGGATTGCTGCCCTGTCCGATCTCCACCTTGCAGAATGTCATATCATCAGGTATTCCGTAAGTGTGTGCAAATCGGCTTGTGTATCCGATGAGTGTCATATCGTTGAACTTCGCCTTGATGAGCGTGTTGAAACGATTCGGAGTCTGGCGGACTGAGTACATGCCCGGAACAACGCCAAGTCCTGTAACTCTGGTTCCATCCTCTCTCTTGATATAATCACCAAGGAGTTCCATGGAATTGCCAACCAGAAGGAAAAGCGCCTTTCCATCCTTCATGCATGCTGCGATCTCGTCCTTGTACTGCATCAGTCTGTCAAGCACGAGCTCCTGGCTCTTCTCGCTCATGGAACACATATACACCATGTCTATATTCTCTTTGAGGAAGAGTGGCTTCTCATTAAGTCCTGTTGTCACAAATTCCGCATCCGGCAGACATTTCTGCAGGTACATTGTATTTCCTTTGTCACCGTAGAGTGTACATATTTCCGGATATAAAATCTCAATCTTCATTATTTGTCACCCTCCAGTCTCTTGATTATCTTCTTCTTCATCTCACATGACATTCCGTAATTCTCACAGTCGTACAGGATATATATTCTGTCAACACCATCTATAGTCACATCGTCTGCCGCAGCGACCTCGCTGAGATTTGTGAGTATCTTCTCCTCAGGGATACCAGCCAGTAAGCATCTCACCTTGTGGTCGTAGCATCTAGGTCCTGTGCAGATGACCTGTACAACATCATCCCTGTTGAACTGCTCATACTCCAGATCGTATATCCAGCCTGAGAACTCTATACTCTTCTGTCTGTCCTCAAGATCGTCCATCGCAAGGAGGATAGCCTTCTTGCCCTCCTCATTTGCCACATACTCAAATGTTCTGGATGAAGAAACCGCACTCTGTCCCTTTGAGAGCGCCTGGATTACTGTAACACCATTCACTGTAGTCTCGTTGTGGCGGGAATCCGGTATATGGATCTGACCCATGAGTTCCTTGATTCTCTCAGCCGAGAGACCGATCTCGCGCAGTGCCGAGATAACTGTAACTTCATTATATATATTGAAGAGAGCTGTATGGATCAGCGGATAAACTGTCTTCTTGTCTCCCTCCTGTATAGTAATTGTCATCTTCTCTCTGTCTATGTCGGTTGCCAGATACTTCTTGTCTGGTGAGTGAAGTCCACACTTCGGGCATACCACATCGCCGATGTGATGATATCTGAGGTAATTGTACTTCAGCTTCTCGCCGCAGTTAGGGCAGATCTGGTAATCCGCGATAAGGTTGTATGGCTCGGTCTTGTCATCAGGCTGCTTGCCGATTCCATAGAACACTCTGTAGCTGTCTTTCTTCAACATGCTTGAGCAAAGCTCGTCCGCATTCAGGATAACCTTTGCAGAATCAGGGCAGTAGGTATCTATGACACTGAAAATATAGTCAGGGTGAGCATTTCTCTTGAGTGAATCTCTGAAAAGTCCTGTTACAACAAGATAATCCGGCTTCACATATGGAAGTATCAGCCTTGAAGCACGCTCGTCCACCTCAAATACAGTGGCATCCACTCTGACCTTTCCCGTAAATGTAAGGCTGTTGATGACATTTGTCGTACAGCCAGGGACGATATTGGAACCTGTTCTGTTGCTGACAACTCTTCTTCCGTCCTTCTCCAAAACATCAGTTATCAGGTTACTACAGGTGGTCTTACCATTTGTTCCTGTGACACATATCGTAAGCGGTGCCTTGGGCGCCTGTGCCAGGAAATCCGGACATATCTTCAGGGCGATAACTCCAGGTGTATGCGTACCGTTCCTACCCAGGAGCTGGATGAGTCCCTTGCTCAGTTTTGCGGCTGCGAGAGCCACATGAAATCTAAAAGATGACATAGCTATTCATTCTCCTTATATATACAAATAAAACTCATGTAATTCTACAACCTTTGACAGATGTTGTCAATTATACCAGCACATAACAAGACTATGATTTCGCCTCTTTCCAGTGTTTCCTGTAATTTATCCTGCGATATGAATTCGGAGTCGATCCATATTTTGTCTTGAAGCATTTTGCAAAATAGCTTCCGCTGGCAAATGCCAGATATTGCGATATCTCCGTACAGGAAAAATCTGAATACAGAAGCATATTTCTGGCAGTCTGAAGCTTCTTCTCCATGATGTAATCTGAGATTGTCTGACCGACCTCCTTATGAAATAGTTTGCTCAGATAAGAGCGTTCCACTCCCACAAATTCTGAGATCTCTGTAATTTCTATTCTTTCATGCAGATGATCATACACATAGTCCATCGCCCTTACACAATGAGGTGATATAGCAGCTTTCTTTTTCACCTTTTTCATCCGCCTGGCATAGTCCATAATCAGTTGGTTATGTACATCTATGATCTGCCGTTCTGTCTGCGCCTTGTCCAGCTTATTAATATAGAAGTCACTGAGATTGTAACTCTCCATCTCCTCCATCCCCTCTTCTATGCAAAATCTGGAAATCATTGCCACTAGCACTATCTCGTGATATCTCCTATTGCGAACCTTGTCATCTGACAATATTCCTCTTGCAGCAAGAACAGCCTCATCCTCATCGCCTGTCAGCAACATTCCAGACAAAGCTTTCACATCACCGCTGCTCACAAGCTGATAAAAATCAAGCTCATTGTCGTATGTCGGGTGCGCCAGTCCATATTCCCTCTGGACAAACTGCTGTTTTACTATCTCATTCGATATCTTCATTGTCTTTCTGCCTTTCCTCTGTGATATTCATATATCTCTATCACACATTTGTTATATAATTGACACATTTATTATATTCTCTTATCAACGCAAATGCTACTATAAAGTCACAGAAAACGAAACTGATAAGCACTCCCGAACGGCAAATGAGTGCAATATATAATTTATTATTTCACAGGAGGTTATGGTTTATGAGAAATTTAGACGGATTCAAAAAAGGAGTAAACTTAGGTGGATGGCTTTCACAGGGACCACTTGACAAGGAGCATCTCGACACATTTATCACAGAAAAAGATATTGCAAGAATAGCATCATGGGGACTTGACCACGTTCGTCTTCCTATTGATTACGACAATTTTGAAAACGAGGATGGAACTGACAAGGAAGGCGGCTATGCTTACATCGACTCTTGTATAGAGTGGTGCAGAAAATACAACCTCAATATGGTTCTTGATCTGCACAAGACATATGGATATATATTTGACGACGAGGCTCATCTTCTTGAATTCTTCCATGAGAAACCTCTTCAGGAAAGATTCTATGGAATATGGAGAAAGCTCATAGACAGATATGCAAAGGATGCAGACATAATGATGTTCGAGCCGCTGAACGAGGTCGTAAGTCCAACCGTTGTAAACGAGTGGAACGAAATATCAAGCAAATGCATCGAGATCATCCGTGCGAAAGCACCTACTGCCAAGATCCTGCTCGGTGGGGTTGGCTACAATGCTGTTACATCTATAAAGCTTCTCCCTCATCACAACGATGAGAACATAGTTTACAATTTCCACTGTTACGAGCCAATGGTATTTACCCACCAGTCTGCTTACTGGGTAACAGGTATGCCTTCAGATTTTCATATCGAATATCCGGGGGATTTCAATGACTACATGGAGAAATCCCGCCAGATCGAAGGGTGTATGCATGGGGCCATCACCGAGAGTAGCCTTGGACTTAATTCCATCGGACCTGATTTGTTCGAAAAAATGTTTCTCGACGGCATCAAGGCTGTTGAAGAAAGAGACGGATTTATGTACTGCGGCGAATATGGTGTTATAGATCAGGCACCACTTGACGGAACTCTGAACTGGTACAAAGATATCCATTCTGTATTTGAAAAGTACGGAATAGGCCGCGCCGCATGGAACTACAAAGAAAAAGACTATGGTCTTGAAGGCGAACACTACGCTCCTATCATCGATGAGCTTGTCAAATATATGTAACGTGATTTAATTTACGATAAAACCTTCCATTTTATATAAACGTTATATAAACGGAGCCGGTTCTCACTCATAGAGAACCGGCTTTTTGTCACTCCTGTTATTGTATAAATAAAACTACAGGAGTGTTTTACCATGCAGAATTTATCATTTTGTTTTATATCCATGTTGTCCAGCGCCCGCCCTAGTTAGGAGCACCACGGTTTCTACCCCTCGGGTGAGCGGGAACATGTCCACAGGGGTCATCTTGATTACCTGATAGCCGTGCTTTGTCATATATTTCAGATCCCGGGCAAGACTCTCCGGGCCGCAGGATATATACACAACCCTTTTAGGTCCAAGTGTGATGACCGATGACATGAACTCCTCTGTACTTCCAGATCTCGGAGGATCCATGAATACCACATCTATGCTGTCACCCTCCTCAGCGACATCGACCATAAATCTACCTGCATCGTTACTGTAAATGTCAACATTCTGTATCTTGTTCATCTTCACATTCACCCGGGCATCATGCACTGCTGCCTCATTCAGCTCCACGCCGATGACCTTCTTTGCCCGGTCGCTTGTAGCTATGCCTATGGTTCCTATACCGCAGTAAGCATCTATCACAGTCTCCTTCTTCTTGAGATCCGCGTACTTGATGGCTTTTCCATATAGAACCTCAGTCTGCTCCGGATTGACCTGATAGAAGCTGCCCGGCGATATACGGAAACGCTTTCCGCATAGGATATCCTCTATATAACCTTTACCGTAAACAACCTGATTCCTGTCGCCGATGACCATGCTGGTGTCCTTCATGTTGATATTCTGGACAATCGTTGTAATCTCCGGATGAGCCGTCACAAGTGCCTTTGCAAGATTCTTCTTGGACGGGAATACCGGCGACGCTGTGACTATGATCACCATGATCTGCCCAGTCTTTCTTCCAACTCTTATCTGCAAATGCCTGATAAGTCCGGTTCCTGTATCCTCGTTGTATATCTGCAGCTTGAACGACTTTATCAGTCCGGCAAATGTCCTGATGATGGCCGCAGCCTTCTCATCCTCCACATAACAGTTCTCGACTGGAAGTATATTGTGTGTTCCCTCCTCGTACACCCCGGAAATTATTTCTCCGCTCTTCATTCTTCTGAATGCCGCAGTGACCTTATTCCTGTAGTGATACGGATTCTCCATGCCTATTATCTTGTCCACAGGACCAAATACGCTGAGCAGGTCATCTATATACTTCTGTTTCTCGGCAAGCTGCTGCTCATATGGCATATCCACATACTGACAGCCACCGCACAGATGGGATATAGGGCATTTGCTGTTTGGGTTACGCTTATATTGTGATGAGTGTGCCTGTCGCGGTTTTCCCTGTACATTTTTGCCTATGTTTCCTGTTTTAGTTCGTTTCTCTCCACCTGTTACATCGTACTTTCTGCTATGTGACTGTCCTTTTCTCTTGTTTACACTGTCACTCGTTTTATTTTTTTCTTCTCTGCGAGGCTTGCCCCCGTTTCTTCGCTCTGCCATCATTTTACCTCATAATCAATCTGCGTCTATATGACACTCTATCACTTCTATTCTCCGGTAAGCGTCACCTTGATCATATCGTGGTGAACCGCCTCAAGAAACTTTCCAAATATATCCTCCGTCCTGACCTTCATACTTGATGTGTTCACACACGGATGGCATCCAAGATACTCGCCCTTCATAACATCCTCGTCAACAAGCAGCTGCACATGATTCTCATGGTCATTCATGAGACCCATGACGCTGACCGCCCCCGGCCTGATATCCAGATACTTCTCCATATCCTCCGGCGATGCAAATGAAAGTCTTGCGCTGCCTATCTGCGATGTGATCTCCTTTGTCTTGAACGGCTTGTCGCCCGGCATCATGAGCAGATAGAACTATGTCTTCTGCCTGTTGCACAGAAACAGATTCTTACAAATGGTTGCCCCAAGCACCGCATCTATCTCGCTGCAAACTTCCATTGTGTCTGCTGGAGCATGATCTGTGCGCCAATACTCTATGCCGTGATCATCAAGGAAATCATAAACTCTGATCTCCCTCTCAAGTCGTCCTTCATTTGTATCCGGTCTGCCTTTGTATAATTCCATTTGTGTGCCCTCCGTTGGTGGTTTATATATTTTCTCTCATGCATTTACGCGTAAATCATATCACGTTTCTTGTGGTGTTGCTATATAAAACAAGCAATATAAAATCAATATAAAACCATGCCTTCGAGAGTGTAAACACATATCTACAACCTATTGCCTTGCCTGAGATACTCAAGAAATCCCTCGCATCCCTGACACACATCCCTGTATGTCTCATCAAATCGTCCTGTATACCACGGATCAGCTATAGATTGTCCATATCTTCCCGCATAATCGAGCAGCAAATGTATCTTGTCCTGGTAGTCCGGACCGGTTATGCGCATTGTGTTCCTCACATTTGCTGTATCTGCGCAGAGCAGGTAATCATAATATTCATAATCCCGCCTTGTAACCTGCCTGGCCCTCTTGCCACTAAAATCTGTATAAGCCGTCTTACCTATGCCATGCGCCCTCAGCACTTCCTGCGCCGGTGGGTATATCGGATTGCCTTTTCCGCCCCAGATCTCCTCAGTGCTGGTGGCCGCAGAAGCTATATCAAATTTATCTGCTATGCTGAGTTTTTCTACCATGTCCTTGAGGACGAACTCAGAGATGGGGGAACGGCAGATGTTGCCGTGGCAGATGAATAAAACTCTAATCATAAATTTCTCCTGTTCTAAAATGCCCTATATTGCCCTATTTTGCAAGGATTTATCGACTTTTCCGGGCATCGTATTTTTCTTCTCTAAAACTACACTTTTTGCGAAATAATGCAAAACGGAGCAAATCAATGCCTTGTGTAGTAGTCAAATCGTAGTCAGTTAAGGGGATTCAGACTACGGATGGGGGTGTGCAACAATAATAAAAATATTTTATATTAATCGCTGCACAGATCTAAGCAATATTTTCATTAGTATTTTCCAATATTATTTCAATCAATCCTTCTATTGCTGAATTTAAATGCTTGTCTTTATGAATAAAAATCTGTGAAAATATAGCAAAATCATTTCCTCCCCAATCAAGTCTCTTTAGAGAGCCGTTTTCTATTTCTTCTTTGGCTACCATATCTGGTATGAAAGCTACACCTAATTGATTTATTGCAAACTGTTTTAATATTTCTTTTCTGCTTGTCTCTATTCCAATTTTAGGAGTAACGGAATACTTTGCCAAATCCTGAATAAGCATTAATCTGAAATTACAGCTATGCGAAGTAAGGAGCAATGGAATATTTTCTAAATCTGTTTCCTTAATACGATTTCTGTTTGCAAGCGGATATTCGGGGCTTGCATAGAACCCTAATGTTTCAGGTTTCTTATGTAGCATGACCAATTCTGGTGATTCAATGTAAGGATTCAAGGTATAAACCAAATCTAAAGCTCCCTGTTTTAACATCGAAGGAAATGTATCATGAGTAATAAATTGAAGCTCTATTACTATTTTAGGGAATCTCTTTTTATATTCCAGCAGAATATGGGGCAATATGTTATAACACAAAGATTCAGAAACCCCTAACCTTAATATTCCTGTAGGATCTTCTGATTTTGGTACTTCTAGTAATATTTCTCTTTCCAGTTGCAGCATTTTTTGTGCATATATTAATAATCTTTTACCCTCTAATGTTAGAACAATATTTTTTCCTAACCGTTCAAACAAAAGACAATTCAACTCTTCCTCCAGCTGTTTAATTTGTGTCGTAACCGTTGATTGAGCATATCCCAACATATTTGAAGCAGCTGTGAAACTTCCTGCTTCAGTTATTTTTAAAAAAGTTTCTAATTGTACTATTGTCATTTTATCGCCCTCTTATCAAATTAAATGAACTTCATCATTCGTTATTTCAATTTTACCGATACACAATTTAATGATATCATACAAGAAAAAAGAAAGGAATGCAACCAATATGAGCATAGAAGTTGAACACTTAACAAAAAGCTATAAAATAAAAAAACGTTCCATTAGGGACAACTCTATCAAATACCTTGTTGCAAAAAAATATTCTTTTGCAACTGCTGTAAATGACATTTCTTTTACCATTCAAACAGGTGATATTGTGGGATTTATAGGTGCAAATGGCGCTGGGAAATCTACAACCATAAAAATGCTGACTGGTATCCTTACTCCGGACAAGGGTACAATTTCTGTCAATGGGTTGAACTTTAATGAAAACAGAAAAGAGATTATGCGAAAAATCGGTGTTGTATTTGGACAGAGAAGTGTACTTTGCTGGGACATTCCAGTAATTGAATCTTTTAAGCTCTTTAAGGATATGTATCGCATTCCTGAAAATATTTATAATGAAAACATTGAGATATTTTCCGATATCTTAAATCTGTCCGAATTCATGTTCAAACCGCCACGGCTTCTAAGTCTTGGTCAAAGAATGAAAGCAGATTTAGCGGCAGCCTTATTACATAACCCTGAAGTACTGTTTCTTGATGAACCCACTATAGGGATAGATGTTTTGGCAAAAGCAAAAATACGAGATTTTATTTGTAAAATGAATCACATAAAAAAAACCACTATTATTCTGACAACTCACGATATCTCAGACATTGAATCACTATGCCAGAAAATGCTTATAATTGATAAAGGCACTCTTTTATACAACGGTACATTAGATGAATTGAAAAGTAAATACAATTCTATTCATAACGAGGTTCTCTTTCAAAAGGATCAGATGAACAACTCTCTTGAACAAATAATAAGAAACATATACGAAGGAGAATGCCTATGAAGATATATATTGATTACATATTAATCGGGATTAAGGAACATATGGTTTATCCAAGTGCAATATGGGCCAGATTTCTGTCAAGGTTACTATATTTGTACTTGCAATTTTCCATATGGAATGCCCTTTTTCTATCAAACAGTCAAACAAACCTAATATTAAATCAAGAAGATACCTTAAAATATATTGTTGTTGCCACCATAGTTTCTTCTTTTATGGAATGCAATACAACCGAATGGATAAATACTCAGATTCAATCTGGAAATATTGTCACAGAATTGATTAGACCGATTGATTTCAGAAAAATGGTCTTCTCCCGACATTTAGGAGACACCCTTGTAAAAATTGCGTTCTGCTGTATTCCAGTAAGTATTATTGCAATGGTTATTATGCCCACACATATATTGTATCACACACAATTTTTTTTGGGAGTACTTTCAATTATATTGGCTTATTGTATTCAATTCTTGTATTCTCTTATCATAGGATTATTATCATTTTGGCTCATTGTAACATGGCCTCTGAATATGTTTTTGGGAGCAGTATATAAGCTATTATCAGGAGTATGGATTCCTGTAACAATGTTTCCAGATTTATTATTCAAAATAAATCAGTTTCTTCCGTTCCGTGCAATTTATGCCATTCCTGTAACAATCTTAACGCAACGGATGGAATCCCAAACAATTACAGCAGCACTAACAACTCAAGTGATATGGATTCTTTTATTATATTTTATAACGGATTTTATCTGGATCATTGGAAAAAGGAAACTGATAGTACAAGGAGGATAGACGATGAATTATATTAGAATATATCTACGCTTTGTCATAATATATATGAAAGGCAAACTAGAGTATCATTTTTCACTCTTACTTGAACTGATAGCTAATACAATATTGATCGGTATATATTTTGCCGGTTTTAATGTTATATTCTATAATTTCAACAATATTGTCGGTTGGAACAAATATGAAGTCCTTTTTATGTTTACAACAAGCTGGTTGTCCTATTCTTTTAGCTGTTTCTTTTTTTGGAGTCCTATGCGAGATATAGGCGAACTGGTTCGCAGCGGGAAATTCGACTTATATTTGACTCGTCCCATAAATCCATTTATATATTTAGTTTTGCAGCAATTCCAATATACATTTTTACCACGATTATTTTTCTCTATATATTTTTGGATATATAGCTTACAAAGACTTTCAATCCAATGGACTGTGACTGATGTTATATATTATAGCTTAAACCTGCTTTCTGGATTTGTTATATTTTCTGCAATTACCGTCATTACTGGAACAATCAGCTTTTGGACAGTAAAAAGTGAAGAAATTGTTTCCTTACTGACTGATAACAATTATGGGCTCAAAAACTTTTGTGATTATCCGATACAAATATATTCAAAAGGGATGCAAGTATTACTTACCTTTGTTGTTCCTTATGCACTTACCGGATATTATCCTGTAGCAAATCTACTTGGAAAAAACTTGCCACATCTATGGATTGCCCATATTTCACCAATTATTGCTTTGGTCATGGCAATAATTGCATATAATTTTTGGCACTTTGGAGTGAAACACTATGGAAGTACCGGTGCATAGAAAAACGGTCACACAAAACGTGTGACCGTCTATGGCCTGAGTGCCACCAATCTATATCAATATTCTATTTTTAAACCACCTTGAACATATTCTGTTTCAAAGGCTTATCGTCCTTGTCCGAAATCCCCATCTCTTTTCTGGCATTTTCCAATCCCTGCATTTTCTGAAGTTCTTTCTCTGCATCCTCAAGTCCAACGTGGGTGTAAACATTAAGTGTCACAGCAATATCCGAATGTCCCATCAGATATTGCAGTGTTTTAGTATTCATTCCCGATTTAGCCATGTTGGAGCAATATGTATGACGGCATACATGGGGTGTGATATTTGGCATCTGTACCTTATAAATCTCGTTATACCTGCCAACCATACTGTTAAATCTGTGTTCCCAATGCATGGCAACCAACGGCATTCCTTTCTTATCCAGAAAAAGAAATCCAGTATATCCACCTACCACTTTCTCCACTTTATATTCCGGTCTGTCTTGAATGATTGCTCGAAACATTTCTGTAACTTCTTTTGTCATTGGAATTACCCTTGTTCCGGCATTCGTCTTTGTCGGCTCAATCACATACTCCATCTTCGAAGTTCTCTGCAACTGATGGTCGATATTGATGGTTTTTTTCTCTAAATCAATATCTTTCATCGTCAATCCACAAAACTCCGAAATTCTCATACCTGTATGAAAAAGAATGTATATTACTTCATAATACTTGCAGTAAACTACATCATCATGTACAAACTTTAAGAATTTTCGCATCTGATCCTTTGTAATTGCCTCCCTTGTGACAGCATCATTTACTACTAAGTACATTAGTATAGGTTACCTGATATTAAAAAAGACACTACCTTGATATTCATTAAATGATATTTTATAATTTGTATACAAAGGAGGGGCTATTATGGCTGATAACAAATTTTCTCGTAGTCAGAGTCTTATGGCAAGCTGCGTTCCGATGACCAAGTTGCAGTCCGTTATTGGAGGGAAATGGAAAATTTTAATTATGTGGTACATTTCAGTTTATAAAGTACAACGCTTGGGGGAATTACAAAGAAGAATTGGCAATGAAATTACAAAATCAACTCTTACCAAACAGTTAAGGGAATTGGAAAATGACGGATGGATCAATCGTCAGATTTATCAAGAAATACCTCCCAGAGTAGAATACACCCTTACAGAATTAGCCGAAAGCTTTGTTCCAATTTTAGAGCAAATGAAAGAATGGAGCGAAACACATTTATGCTAATCCTGTTTTCCATAAGAGTACTACTTCCCTAAGTAATCAACTATCGACACACCCTCCGGGAGTGTCGGTAACACTCATAGCAAGCACTGCCCATGTCATGACACATAGGCTGAAATTTACTTTTATGCCACAGGCACAACCCGTAAATTTCCATAGGGAAGTATCCCTAACCCTCTTATATTTTTTAAGTCACTTTTCACAGCAAAATCATTGACCTTCTTCTGCAATTTTGCTACAATTTTTCTCGGATAACTTTATCCAAAATCGAATACACTTTGAAACAAACTGTTGTAAAACATCAAACATTTTACAGCAGTTTTTTTGTACCCAAAATCAAAAAGGAGTTAAAGAAATGGCAAACAGAAAACGCACCAATCCGGCGCAAATTTATCTCGATGATGACGAGCAGTATATCCTAGACGAGAAGTTCAGAGTATCAGGCATGAAAAGTAAGTCCGCTTTCTTACGAAAGCTCATTTTGTATGGCTATGTCTATGACGTGGATTACAGTTATTTAAGAAATTATAATACGGAGCTTGGACGTATCAGCTCAAATCTGAATCAGATTGCCAAGCGAATAAACAGCACCGGGAATATTTATCAGGAAGATATGGACGAAGTAAAGGAGTTGATGAATGAGATATGGCGTACACAAAAATCCATGCTATCAAAGCAACCGTTGATAAAGCGATAGACTACATCTGCAACCCCGAAAAGACAGATGAAAAAATGTTCGTTTCCTCTTATGCCTGTTCTCCGGAAACCGCAACTTATGACTTCAAATATACCCTCGACCACTGCCGGGAAAACAGTCCCAACAAAGCCTATCATCTGATACAGGCTTTTGCTCCGGGAGAAGTTGGTTTTGAAGAAGCACACCGCATTGGAAAGGAGCTCGCAGATAAACTTTTAGAGGGGAAATATTCGTATGTTGTTACCACCCATATTGACAAAGAGCACGTTCATGACCACATCATTTTTTGTGCCGCTGACAACATCGAACACAACAAATATCACGACTGCAAACAGTCCTATTACCACATCCGGAAACCGAGTAATGAACTATGCAAGGAGCACAATCTTTCTGTCATCATTCCGGGTGCTCGGCGTGGCAGAAAGTACAAAGAATGGCAGTCCGACCAGAACGGTTCTGCATGGAAAACGCAGATTAGAAAGGGCATCAATTTATGTATCAAGTCGGCTTCCACTTACGATGAATTTCTGCTTCTAATGAGAGCCAAAGGTTATGAAATCAAAGGGGAAACTTTTGAAAAAGGAGCTGCCAAATATATCTCATTCCGCCCTCTGGATAAAGAGCGTTTTGTGCGTGGCAGTACAAAATCTTTGGGTAAGGAATACACAAAGGAACGTATCAGGGAATGCATTGAAAGGAAACGGGAGCGAAAGGCAGTAATCCCCAAAAGGGACTACTCTGCCCGCAGGCTCATTGACACCTCAGACGAGAAATTTCAGAACAGCCCGGGACTGCAAAGGTGGACTGCCATTGAGAATTTAAAGATTGCCGCACAGAGCTATAATGAAGTCGGCTCCCTTGCAGAACTGGAACACAAAATTGCGGTGAAAACCGAAGCCGGAAAGTCTGCAAAGCAGAGCGTTGTGGAACTGGAACATCGCATCAAAGACCTTGCGGAAATCATCGAATACGCACAGCAGTACAAAGACAACCGCTCCTATCATATCAGCTACAAAAAAGCCAAGAACCCGGACGCATATTTCCGCAGATACGAAAGCCAGATCATTCTTTATGGCGGCGCCAGACGTATGCTTGAACAGGCAGGCATAAACTTAAATGGCTTGAATGTCGATAAGCTAAATGCGGAGTATCAGGAACTGATGAAGCAGAAAAGCGAGCTGACTTCCACCTATAAGGATTGCGAAAAGGAAGTGCGTGAGCTGAACCGAAAGTTGGAAAATCTCAATCAGTATCTTGGGAAAGATATGCCCACTACTCAAGACACAAAAAACAGACAACAATCTCTATAAATTAGGTAGTATGTTAACCCATTTTATAGTATAATCAATTCACTACTTAACAAAGGAGCAACCTATTTATATGCTTACATTCATAGATGAAAGTGGATACCCTCGCCCTACAGATTCAACCAAGAATCCTATCCTGCTTGGTGTCTGTATCCATGCGAATGATATTAAACCAATCACAAATCAGATATACAAATTAAAAGATTCAATTTATGGAAAACAGGACGAAATAAAGTCTACAAAACTTATTCGTGAAGCGACCATTACCAAGAATCGTACAAATAATAAAGCATATGTTGAGGGCATGGTAGACATCATTGTCTCTTATGACGCTGCTATTTTTGCCGTAATTATGGACAAGCCAGATGAACCAATTATTGTTCCGGAACATCATCTTCCGAAGCAGTATTACCTTCTTTTAAAAAAGGTTGAGTTTTACTGTAATCATCATCACTATGGCAAAGCAATGATGATATTTGATGAGGTACATGAGGATGCTGACCGAAAAATTGCTGAGGCAATTACAGGTTTTCTGTTCAAAACGAAGTTTGGGCGTTCTTTCCATCACATATTAGAAATGCCCTTGTTTGTCAGCTCTGCTGTAACTCCTGCAGTGCAATTTGCCGATATATTTGCTGGTATCGTGAGGCATTATTACGAAAATGAGCTTGACCAAAAAGAACCAGAAACAGAATTTCAGGAATGGCTTGTAGCGCTTTTCACCAAACTACATAATCTTACGGAAAATAACTTCATCCCCAAATCACATTATCTTGAATATGGCTTTCAGAAAATGGGCAAAAACTTCTCCTATCCTGTAAGCGAGAAATTTACTACTTCTGATAATGATGATGAAAGCCTTTTAAGTGAAGAATTTTCTAATGATTTATCTGAATAATTTTTTGTTTGACTTCATACAAATATGGTGTATAATATTATTAGAGTCATATGTTGTTCCGTCCTGGAGCTGCGTAGGACTCGTAATATTGACAAAAGTATCGCACCTGCAGTTTAGCGGGTGCGATTTTTGTATTATCTATATTTACCTTCAAACAATTCCCATACAGAAAAAGCCTCTTGTGCTATCTCATCATAAGGCGGTGCTGTAACGCCTAAAGTTGTATTTCCCATATCAGAAAGTCTTAAACTGCACAAATTTACACCACTCATTTGTTGCCTTATATCTTCTTCCTTGCTAAGAAACCATTCTGCCTCGGTCACAAATAATTTGAAACTCATTTTCTCTATTTCCCGAATTATGTAGAAGTATATGTAATTAAGCTCTATCCACGCTCTACGAAGCGGATTTCCATATAAAGTATTTACTATTTGCTTGGAGTAATCTCCAAGTTCCATTCTCTCCCACTTCTTCTTTAGCAAATCATACAGTATCCACTTTTCCACACTACATCTTCCTTCAACATTATCAAATTCTAAATCCCAATTTCCGTTATAATCAGGATCCATAAATGTAGGTAGAATTGACCGTCCATGAGCTGCTGCATTCCTTATGGCGCACAAATCACTGATAAATCCTATACATTCTTTCATTTTATGTAAAATATCTGGAATGCTGTCTTTCCTAGAATAAACATCATAAAAAATAGTTATAAGTTCTGACAACTCGTTTAACTCTAACTGTTCCATCAAATCCAACAATGGCACAGCATTCTCATCCGTTAAGTAGTCAAACTCATCCGAGCTGCCCCTGTATCTTCTTTTATCTCTTGCCCGCTTAATCAACTTCGCAATTTTAGGTTTCTTGGCTACCCATTCTGATATTACTTCTGCTCCAACATCATGTCCGTCATCAGCAATCCTTATTCTATTGAAATATGTTTTATAAGCATTTTCTATGCCAGTAGTCCATGACAAAATGTTTTTCCTAAACTCAATATCTATTCTATCTATTACAAAAAGCAAACCTATTTTAAACTTAGCATCAATACAATCAAGGTCAACATGCTTTCCTGCTTGCATTTTTATGATTTCTTTGCAAGTAAATATTCCCGGCGATAAGTATTCCAACATTCTTGGTTGAAAGTTATTACCTTCAAGCCAATCGACAAATTCCTTATCATCCAATATCGGATAATAGAAATTGTATTCACTTAACCTTTTTCTAATATTTTGAATGGCATTATTCTCAATAATTCGTTCTTGATATTTCCATTCATCTCCTATAAACCTAATATCTGTGGCTTCTTTAATATCTCGGTCTCTTACTCCCTGACTTTGACTTAAGGAAAACTCAACCTCATCTGTGTATTTAATATATTGTTTTCCTTCTTTTTCTTCCAACATAGATTTTTCTATTCTAAACGGTATCCATTCATGTTCAACTTTATATGCGTCTGTATCAATTATTCCATAATTATTTTTTAGCTCCAGTATTCTTCCTCTAGGCATACTATTTCCACTCCTTTCCACATGGTATTCGGCTTTTAAACGCCACCTATTACAAACCGGAACACACTGTGTGTCATTTTCAACTGCACTATACATACATTATAATTGTACCCTTTCAAAGACAATTTCTCAATCGGATTGTATACATAAAAATAAAAAGCAGGTAGCCAGCACACAGCCGACTACCCACCATCTCAAATTTACTCTACTGATTCCAACACTACCTCTGCAAATTCTTCATCAGTCATGCTCTGGAGCTTACCTAACACCTGCTCTCCAAGCTCCTCCATATCGCTGTCCTTTATGTGCGGCATGACCTGTCTGATCTGCCCAATCATATACTACCTATCCTGTGTCTCAAACACACACATAAAATTGATTTCTTCTACTGTGAATTTACTCATCTTCTTACATCTCCCTCTGTGTTTTTTTGTCGGTTTCCTTTTCCAGTGAAGTACGTTCCGCCTTATCCCTCTGCTTTATGACCGCCTTTTTCTCTGCCAGCTTCTCCTTAATGGAAATTCTGCCTTTGGTCTACTCCTGTTCCTTTTTCTCCGCTCCGTTATTCAGGACATTATCAATCATGTTGTAATTCTGTTCTTCAAGCTCCTCCACCTTTGCAAGCGGCTTGTATTCTGCAAGCTTGTCAAGCAGCTCCTTTGCCCTTCTCGCTGTCTGAACCGCTTCACTGTCATCAATCTCCACACCCTGTCCGAAAATGTCCGTTATACCCTCTCTGACACCTTCAGAAATGACCGCATTGAGAAAGTCACTCAGATACCCGGTATTTCCGTTTCTGATGTCCTCAGTGATGTTGGCAACCTGTGCTTCCCTGTCCTCAACCATATCCTGATACTGATAGGTATCATAATCATAGGAAAACTGGTCTATCTGAGAAGCAATGATAGCCGCCTGCCACTTCTCCAGTGAACCACGCACCTCAATGTCCGGTAACTTGTCAAGTAGCTCCGCTATGACCTCGATTGCTTTCGGATCGTCTGTTATATCCGGTACATAATCCAAGACCTCCAGATCAATGACCTTGCCGGAGAGAATATCCATTTCCACGTCCTCATAACGCTCGGTTCCCTCGGTATGTATGTTGATGCCGATGCTCGGAATCCCATTCATGCGCTCCGGCGGTATGCTTTTCCACACAGCGATTGCTTCCTCCACGCTTGCGATATTCTCATGGAACTCTCCCAGACTATGAAATTCACCGCACTCTGCAACCGTTAAGGTAACAATTTTCTCCGGTATGGCTTCTACAGCAGGCGCTTTCTGCATTGCCTGTTTCTCTGCAAGATAGCTCTCCACTCTGGGAAGATAGGTTGCAAGTGTTCCGGTCTTGCCCTCTGTGATAGGATTGATGTCAACCTTTATGCCGCCAATCATTAGACAGTCCTCGTTAAAGGCATTGAACAGATCATCTTCGTGCTCCCTGCCCTTATACTCCACAACCACATCCAGATCGGAGCCTGCTTTCTCCAGACCTCTGCATCTGCTTCCGGACACCACCACATCCACAAGCTCAACATCTATCTCATACTAATCTTGGCTTGCTTGGATTATCCTCTATCTTCTCCCGAATATTCCGGATATGGCTCATGACAATGTTGTAATCACGACTTCTTTTGCTGTTTCCTCTGCCAGTGCGGAAATCAATTTATATTTTCTCATGGTAAACCTCCATTCTTATTTGATTTTCTGCAACAAAAAAGGTGGCTATGGTTCGTTCATGAGCCATTGCCACCAGTGACGGTTAACTTTATTCAATTTTCATCTGCTCCTTTTTTAAATTAAAAGCGACGAAGTTCATTAACCTCGCAGCTTCAAAATGACTTTCTTTATTTTTCTTTTCTTATGCCTTTAAAAGGTGTATTACTTGATGTTTTTACATCCATAAATCTTCCAGTTTGTGAATCGCGTTTCGTCCACAATCCAGTTGATGGATTATAAACTTGGGATCTGCCTTTAACAGCTCCTACTCTTGAATTATCTCCAATTGGTTTATTTGTTGCCATAATCACAACCTCCTATTTCATTCTAATTGTCTGTGTTTTTGTTCTGGTTGTTCCACCGCTACTAACAGAAGTCTTAATTCTGACACTTCTGTTTGAAACCGGTTTTGCAGACACTCTTACTCTAACTGTCTTTCTCATTTTCAAAACCATACCTTTCTCAGTTGGAAATATTATCTTGAAATAGAAGCTTATTTCAACTATAATCTATTTGTGTTATCAAGATTCGGAATACCAACTGTGTATCCGATTAAGCGGTATTGCTCTGCAAAGCGATGCCGCCTTTTTATTCATAATTCATTTTTTAAATGAATAATGGATATCACTTCATTGTAGTTTGGAAATGCTATACTTTCTTCTACAACATCCCTCTCGTCAGCATTGCAAAACCAAATATACCCTGGTTCTTCAATTGTCTTTACTTGAAACATTTGCGTATCAAATAATTCATCAGCACCTGATAACTCACTTACTGTTTTCCTATTCACAAATAACGGAAAATCTTCCGTTGCTTTGAACCATTTTATACGTCGATCAATACTACAAACCACCATGCAGTCCTCAAATGCCAAATCTATACATCTGTTAAGTGCAGCTTGAAAAGAAACATCAAATATATTAGCTAATTCCGATACTGTCGTATAACATATTTTTCCAGAAAAATGATTTTTAAATTCTTTCATTGGCATTAAAAGTTCTGCTGCAAACAAATTTGCTTCTTTTTCTCGTGGTGCATAATCATTCTTAAAATCCATTTCTTTAATATCACACCCAAACATCAATTCTGAATGCCACGGAATATAAAAATGACCTAATTCATGTGCAATTGTGAATTTTTTTCTATTACTATTAAGAGACTCTTTAAGAACTATATAACTATTTCCATTTTCACATTCAAGATATGCATCAGCTTGTATAGGAGCTTCCACAATTTCAATTTCTAATTGCTTACATATACTATATACATTTGTAACTGTTTGAGGTGAAAAAAATTGTTTCATTTCATTCGCTAAAGCTTGAATTTTATTCATGAGCATTTCTCTTCTTTCGAATTTCATCTAAGATTGCGCTATCTTTCTCATAATTTTGAGTAGATGTATTTCGAGCAGCAATTGCTCGGTCAGGTTGAATTAAACTCTCAAGATTTTTTCTTAGAAATCTCCATTCTCTTCCAAATTTCATTCCCTTTAATCGCCCACTTTTAATCATGTTATAAACCGTTTGAGTAGAAACTCTTAATAAGTCTGCTGTTTCTTCCACATTCAAGTAATCTGGTCTTTCATCTTCTGGTCTTTCTGCAAAACCTCTTGAGATATCTTCCATCATTTTCACTTCTTCTGCCCGTAAAGAAATTGCTCCACATTCCTCACATACAAACGCCCTTACTCCTTTTATTGCTAATTCATATTCACCCCAACCCGATGTGATTTCTATTTCTCGTTCTATCATATTTCCATGGCATTTATAACATATTTTATTCATTTATTTAATAAGCACAGCCTCTATAATTTATATAGAAGCTGTACACACCTCCTTTCAATTTAAGTCAAGTCCTACTTAATACGCTCTATTCCATCTCCTTTTTTCTTCCATTTTGTAAAATCTGTTTGGCAAACGGTTATAACTAAATGATCCATCGCCGTTACAGTTACAACAACATAAAAACTATTCTCATGACCATTATAAAAAACCATCCTTGGATCTTCATTGTCATATCCACTTTGCTGTTCCACCAATACACCGTTTTTTATACAGTCTACAACTTGACCTTGTGATATTTTAAGTTTTCTCATTTTTTCATACGCATGATCAGAAAAGTACAAAAAACCTCTTTCATAAGCACTCCTGACAAACATTTCCTCTTTACTCATTCATTTCACACCCCTCCTTCACGAGTTCTGTTATTGTTATTTTATGCTATCTTATAACATTTGTCAATACCTTTTATAATTTATCATAAATTATTATAAAATCAAATGATATATTCTTCAAAATTGCAGATGCAAAATCTCGCATATACTTTTAACGACATCCCCTCATGCTATTTTACACTTAATCCCCTTTTACCTAATAATCCAGTATTATACTACCTTCTTAAATAGATATGGGCATTACTGCCCATATCCCTCATTCAAACCAGACATGCACTGTTAGCACATACGACTTCGCTGTTACTGAAGCTGAATGGCTTCTTTGAATACTCAATACCTCTGTAATCAAACGCTCTTGCATAGTGTGTTTCACTTCCTACATCAATTCCGATTACCAAAGTTTTTTCTGTTATTGCTTCTATTTTTTTATTCTGTGTGTTAGACTTCATTGTAGATACCTCTCTGTTCAATAAGATTTTTACTAACCTGCCAGTCAGTAGTCTCATTGTACTCTGAGGTATTTTTATTTTTCAACGTCTACATTTTTGAATTATACAGGAAGCTCCTTTATTGAAAATAAAAAGGACTCTACTAATTGTTTTTCACAACTAATAAAGTCCTAAGTTTCATATTCATTTCTAAATTCGTGCTAGGGATTTCTTACTAATTTTCTGTTCTTAGTAAATTCTTAGTAAATTGCTCCCTCAGAGTCCAAAATATACTATAAATTCAAGGTTTTCAGCGTTTTCGGAAAATACTACCGTGGCATATAAATAACACTTTTATCATAGTTCAATTCACTCCTTTTGCCAGAGAAAGCCACCAATCAAATAGGGGCAAGCACTAATACGTGCCCACCCCTACGATGCTTAGCAATCTGTTATTACTTGTCTGTTATAAATGTGTTATATATTGCCTTTATGGCTGTCTCAAAATCACTGTTCTTTACTCCGATTATGATATTCAGCTCTGATGAACCCTGGTCTATCATCTTTATATTGATACCTTCCTTTGCAAGTGCGCTGAACAATTTTCCTGCTGTACCACTTGCTGACTTCATTCCACGGCCTACAACAGCTATAAGTGCAAGTCCTGACTCAATCTCAACTGAATCCGGCTCTGCAAGTCTATGGATGGCAGATATAACTCTCTGCTCCTTGTGTACGAATTCATCAGCATGAACTACGATAGTCATCGTGTCAATACCTGATGGCATATGCTCAAATGAGATATCATTCTCCTCAAATGCCTGAAGCACCTTCCTTCCAAATCCTATCTCTGAATTCATCATAGCCTTTGTAATAAAGATTGTACAGAAATCCTTCTTACCTGCAATACCTGTTACAACATAATCCTGCTTCTGGCAGGTACTCTCAACGATCCATGTTCCTGCGTCCTCAGGAGCATTTGTGTTGCGGATATTGATCGGGATACCACAGTGGCGTACAGGGAATATCGCATCCTCATGGAGAACTGATGCACCCATGTATGAAAGCTCACGAAGCTCTCTGTAAGTAATATATTTGATTGGCTTTGGATCTGGGACAATACGTGGGTCAGCTACAAGGAAGCCTGAGACATCTGTCCAGTTCTCATATACATCGGCTCTGCTTGCCTGTGCGACGATCGAGCCTGTTACATCTGAACCGCCCCTGGAAAAGGTCTTTACCTTGCCATCCTTGCCAAGTCCATAGAATCCTGGAACAACCGCATGCTGTGCCTTGGCAAGTCTCTCACCAAGTACCTTCTCCGTCTTATAGCTATTGAGATTGCCCTCTGCATTGAAAAAGATAACCTCTGCAGCATCTATAAACTCAAAGCCAAGATATGCAGCCATAATCTTACCATTGAGGAACTCTCCTCTTGATGCTACATAGTCCAGTGTGCACATTGAGTCCGGATTGGTAAGATCCTCCAACTGCTTTGTAATCTCCTCAAAATCCTTATCAAGTGAAAAATCCTTAATCTCAAGGCCTGTTATTATCTCATCATATCTGGCCTTGATCGCCTTCACTTCCTCTGTGAAATCATTCCCTGCCTTCGCAGTTTCATACACATGAAGGAGCATATCTGTTACCTTTGTATCATCTGAAAATCTCTTTCCAGGTGCAGAAGGAACAACGTATACACGGCTCTCATCTGCTGTGATGATTGCTCCAACTTTTTTAAACTGCTCTGCACTTGCCAATGAACTTCCGCCAAATTTTACTACCTTTTTCATAATTCCATTATTTCCTTTGCCATATTCTTATTTGAATGTCTTTCTTCATTTTAAGATTCGCTGGCGAATCTTGCCGCAAGCTGCCAGTCAGCTCTGCTGACATATATCATATCAGCGGCTCAGCAATCCTCACGGAGTGTATATCTCTGTCAGAGATAGAGTCCAGACTGAGATATAAAACATAAAAATACACATGCATTTTATACGTCTTTTAACAATATAGCAAGAGAATTTTAGTTTTTGCTATTAAAAAAGGGAATATACACCTTTCCTTTGCCCGCTCCAGTGCATCACCCCCCGGCTGTTTCCCTATATGTTCTTACTTTTAATCCCATTCAAAACAAATAAACACAACCAAAAAGGGCAGGCACTCCAATGCGCCCGCCCCTCTGGTATGTAGTCTTCACCACATGATCTAATAATAAACTATTTTGAAATTTGTTCCTTAACCTGAGCAACCCACTCATCAACCGTACCATACCAGTCGATCATTTCCTGAAGCTTTTCTTCCTCAACATCATCATCGCTCTCTAAGATCTGTTTATGCTCATTGAGCACACCAGCCATGTCGACCATTGTATCAACCAAATCCTGATCATAAGCCTGTGGATTTTCGTTGATAATGTTTGCAACCTCATTAAAAGATGTACTTGTCTTATTAAACGCATCAATCGCAGGCTGCTTATCTGCACCGCCACATGCCACCAGCGACATTCCCATCATCATGGTCATTATGAGAACCATCAGTTTTTTCATTGTCTTTTTCATAATAATTTCCTCCTCTTTATTGCAATCGCATAATCTGAGTATATTTTATTATGTATTTGCAATCAGTGAGGTCTAAATGCACGAATCGTACCAAAAATGTATCGAATCGACACTCTTTTACAATGACAGTCTGAGCGTAAACTTGCCATCCTTTTCCGCAAAGCTGAAAACCCCGCCGTAACGCTGCACGATCGCACATATGCTCTGAACGCCTATACCATGTCCTTCCATATCAGACACAGGTATTCCATTTTGAAACTTTATGGGAGCTTTACAGTCATTTACCACCTGTAAAAAAAGGTGTTTATTTCTTTCATAAAAATTCACATCAATCTCGCATGATCTTCCCTCTGCAGCCAAAGGCACGCATGCATGCAAGGCATTTTCCAAGGCATTAGACAAGAGCACACACAGATCACTTTCCGACACAGTAAGATCTGCGGGAATTGCACATTGTATCTTTATTTCAATTTCTTTCTTCCTGGCTCTACCCGCAAATGAAGATAGGATCAGATTCACTGCCTCATTTTCACAGTATATTTGGACCTTCTGCGCCTCAATCTCCTTACATATTCCCGATATATAAGCCTGCGCCTGTTCAACTTCACCATTTTCTATACATGTAGACACATACTGCAGGTGATGACGCATATCATGGCGATACTGTCTGGTCAATGTCTGCGACTCACGCAGACTGCTGATTTCCCTCACCGCCTGACTTAACTGCAGATCCAGATTATTCCGGATCAGCTTCATCTCATTCTGCATCTGTTCCTTTTTGGAGTTATATAAGAGAAAGGCCAGATATGCAACACAGCATACAAAAGGCATAAATTCCGCTACAACGTAACTGCCACTCAAAAGAAGGTTCGTATACACTATTGTAAAATAGTCAAATACATAATATAGCGCCGGTATGATTCCAAACTGCCATTGCTCCCTGAGACTTTTATCTGACAATCCTCTGACTGCAGGTGACACAAAATGAAGCAGAAGCAGCAATGCAGGGATTGTAACCACAAGTTCTGTAATATCCTGCATCATCTGCCTTCCCGAAAATGCAGCAACTGTGGCAAGTGCAACCCATCTTCTAAGTTCGCAGCACAAGTATGCCGCCTGTACAGAAAAAACAGACCACAGCAATTTTCCTGTCAACATCCAGAGAACAATGACCAATGGAAGATGCACCGCCAACGGATAAATATGTCTTACAAAATCAGCGCCCTTGCTGAAATATAATATGCTCTGTATCAGCGGGAGTAAAACCATGCATCCTATGAAAATGAGTTTTCTTTTCCTAGTGGACAGCGCATTACAAAAAGACGCTGATAATATTCCCCCAAAAAAGCTCACAGCCATATTGTTAAGGAGCGAAATATATAGGCTCATATCATTACCTGCCTGTTCTGGAACGCATATTCAAGGAATGCATCCTTTACTTCATTGTATTTTCCCCGTGGAACCGGTATTTCTGCAAGACTAGACATGGTAATCCCCCTAAATGTTATGTTTTGCACATATTCCAGATTTACCAGATAAGAACGGTGAGGTCTGTGAAAAAAAGGATACGTGGAAAGCTGCTTTACAAGCTCATCCATGCTGCCGGCGCTTTCCAGTACTTTTCCTGTATTCAGGTGAAATATAAGGGTGCGGTGAATGACTTCGCAATATTCCAGGGCTTTTATATCTATACGGGTGATTCCACTCTTACATCGCAGAATGAGGCTGGTCTCCGCATCCTTTTTACAGGCTGCAAGCACAGAATCAAGCAAACGGAAAAAGCTCTCTGCCCAGATGGGCTTTAATTGATAATAGTATGCGCCTATAACGTAAGACTGCACCGCAAACTCAGAGGACGAAGTGACAAATATGATCTTGACGTTTTTATCGTATTTTCGTATCTCCGTTGCCGCTTCAATTCCATTCTCTCCCGGCATCAAGACATCCATAAACAGGATATCATATCTGTTTCCCTTCTCTATTTCCGCCACCAGGTCAAAAGGATGATTAAAAATATTGTATTCTATTTTGCAGTCTCTCTCCGCACAATACTGTTCCATAAGCCTTTGCATCTCAGCAAGCACAGAAACATCATCATCACAAAACGCAATCTTTGCCATAATCCCCTTTATGCCTCCTTGGCGCCAAATATTTTCTCCAGCACTCATTATCGCATATTTTTCACAATTCGACAACAAAGGGGGATATTGCATCGATTTATACGAATTTATTTTCTCACCCACCTGGCATAGAGTTTCCTGCTGCCGGTGCTGCCGGCTGCAATCTTCGTAACCTTTTTCTTGAATTTTGGATCGCTGTACCACCCCTTGAATGTATAACCCTTTCTGACCGGATTCTTCAAGACTATAGTCCTAGATGTGACGGTATAACCGGCTGGATTTGACCGGCTGTTTGTCCCCTTGCCAAGCCTGTACTGGATCTTATACTTTACCAGCTTCCACCTTGCGTATAATGTCTGATTCCTGGTGGTCCTCACAACCGAGCTGCTGCCGATCCTGCTGCCGCCACTCTTTGCTGTGTACCAGCCTGCAAATGTATATCCCCTTCTGGTAGGTGTCGGCAGTGCTCCGTAAGTTTTTCCACAAATGACTGTCTTACTTCCGGAACTCACTCGCCCTCCATTTGGAGCAAATGCTATTCTCACGCGCTTTACTGTGTCCGTGTATTTTGCAGTAAAAGAAAGCTTGGTGGATGCTCCCGCCACACGCAATGTAACTTTTTTACTTCCCGCCTTCCACGTCATCTGATTTAAGGCATATGCGATAATCCCATTTTGAATACCCGAAATGCTCGGCGGATATGACGCATTGTCAGTGCTAACTTCGAATTTGGTTTTACCTGCATTGAGATTTTTCTGAATCCTGTCAGCGTAAGCCCGCGCCCACTTTGCGGCATCTCCGTTCCTGACAAAATAGTTATCTGCCAGACTTGTGGAACGTGTGCCATAACCGCTTGCCGTATAAATCTTATTATGACCGTTGTGTGCCAACGCCATGAGTTCATCCGTCAGTCCAAAATACAAATGCGTTTGATCAAAGTTATAATAATTGTCTTTTGTATCATCCCATGTACAGTCCACCTGATACCATTTGCCATCCAGCTTCATGGCATTCCAGGTATGTCCATCATAGGTATCCCTTGTCTCAGCATTTGTTATGCCGGCTGCAGTAAGCAGTTTTGAATAGGCACTCTCATAGGCTTGACATGTGCCCAGCTTTCGTGTCAGTGCGCTCTCTGCCGAAGACCATTTCAGGGAATGATCGTAATCAAGCTGCTGCAACAGCCAGTCATGCAGCCACAATGCCTTTTCATAGTCCGAACCATCCGTCTCCTTGCTGCACTTTTTTACCGCAACATTCACGATGTCACCCACGCTCGGATAAGCCTTGTCCGATACCTGTATATTTGTGCTCACACGCATATAATAGACACCTGACGTCTTGTCCATTACATAAAACCTGAAGTTATAGATTCCCGAAGCGGTCATTGTGAATTCAAAGTCGTGAGATTCGCACTCATCTGTATATTGAATCCACGCTCCGCGGCTTGGATCCGCCACGGATTCAAAACTATACTCACCCGGATTGGAATAACTCGGTGCATCCATTCTAAACAAATACCGGCCACTGCCACCATCCGCCGAAACGTGGAATGTTGTATCCTCTCCTAATTTGGGTTCGTTCCATTCAACCTTTAATGCGACACCTTTTTGAGGATCACTTTCAACACTGTACTTATATTCTGTAACTCCCTCTTGGGGATTTGTTGATGAACCAGCAGATTCTTCCTGCGCATAGCTTATCACCTGGATCGTCAGTGCGGCTGTCATCACCAGTATTAATGTCAACATAAATGTTGCTAATTTCCTTTTTATCATAAGCAGTACCTTGAACCTTTCTTAATGTCAAAATAACATCACTACATATCAATCTCTTAATATATCTAGCATAACAGAAACACCGTTTTTTTGCCACAAAAAACCCCGCTGCAGAGTATTTCTGCTTCGGGGTTTTGCGGTTATCTGTTGACCGGTTCAGATAACACCATTACTTGATTTTCGCGCTGACAAGCTTGCTGAAATCAGAAGCCACAACAGCCTTTCCAGCCTTCTTGTTAGCAACAACCTTGAAGTAGTAGGTCTTGCCGCTTGAAAGCTTTTTGATGTTTGCGCTGTTTTTGATAACAGTGAGCTTTTTGAAGCCGCTGTTTTTCTTTGTGCTGTAATATACCGTATAGCTGTTTGCACTCTTAACCTTTGTCCAACTGACGGTTGCCATTTTATTTCCTGCTTTGACCTTGACCGAAGTCGGCGCAGAAAGCTTTGTTGCGGTCAGAAGCTCCTTTGAAACGAGAGAAAGAACCTTTTTGCCATCAATCTTCTTATAGGCTTTGACAACAATCTTGTACTCCGTACCCTTTGAAAGCTTTTTAAATGTGTGTGAGAGCTTCGTTGTATCAGCTCTATTGACAAGCTTTTTGCCCTTGTAAAGGTATACTCTGTATCCGCTTACACCGGCAACCTTTTTCCATGAAGCCGTGATTGAGTTTGTGGTCTGCTTAACGCTGATCTTGCTCGTCGCGGCGGGAAGAATGTTGAAATTCAGCTTTTTGCTGCCGCTGTAATTGCCCTTGAAGGTAACGGTTACTGTTGCCTTGCCGATATTTTTGTTTTTGCTGTAAGCAACGGTGTAATCTGTTCCATTCTTAAGCGTTTTTTTGTTTGCATCCTTAACGATGACCGAAGGCTTCTGAACCTTTCCGTTATATGTATACGCCGACTTTTTCAGCGAAACTGACTTAATTCTCGCTATCGAAATTGTTGGTGCTATCGTACTGCAAACAGTGCACTTCTTGGTAATCTTGCCATTTGAGGTAAAAGTAGCCTTGACAACAGACTTGGAGTACTTATGTCCGAGAGCCTTGACTTTGGTCTGAGCAACTATAACGGTGTTGCAAACCGAGCAGTGCTTACCTTTGGTGAGACCCGTCTTTGTGCAGGTTGCTTTAATTTCGTTATCTATAACCGCATTATGTTCCTTACAGGAGATGTTAACTATGCAGTCTTGACTTTCTGAATTAGTGATATACGGTGTAACATCGTAGGTTTTGTCTTTTTCAAGTCTGACTTCGGTAACTTTGCCTTTATTGTTACTAGAGACGAATTCACTAAGCTTGTTATTCTCAACAAGGTTTACTTCTGTTCCCTGAATATTTCCGCTGCCGAGATTTGACGAAGTTATGGTGATAAGATAAACCTTCGTTTCCGTCGGAGTAAAGAAGTAAGCGGTTATGTTTTTACAGGAATTGTCACCGTAACCTATTTTGGTCGGGTTAACATATTGCTTGCAGCTTTGGCAGTATGTGCCATTACATACAAGGCTCTGGTGCTGCTTCGGAATGACTTTCTGAATTGCATACTCACAGCCTGTGTGTTTGCAGTGTCTGGATTCCCTTCCATCTTTGTCGCAGGTTGCCGGCCAGTCAACCGTATAGGTGTCGCTCAAATCGTGTCCAAGTGCTGGCAGTTCGGTGTAACCCTCATAATATTTGCAGCCGAAGCACTCATAGCCGACCGTTCTTCCCTTTCTGATGCATGTTGCCTCTTTAGCAGCGAGAGTTCTGCCAAACTGATGCTCCTGGAAGCTTTCAAGAGCATCACACTTTTTACAGTACTTGTAGTGACCAAGAAGTGATGTCCTTTCCTCTAATTCAGGCTCAGAATCGTGACAGGAGGAGATAATTTTTATATCCGCATCCAACTTAACAAAGTCAGGCCAGGTATTGTATGCCCTGGTACCGTTGTGCATAATAACATAGTTCGGCTTTTCCAGAGATTGTGATAGAACTATGTCATAGAAATGAGGAGGCTGGCCACCGTAATAGATTGAATTTACATTTCCCTTTTGTCCAATATAACAGCCGCCAAGCCTTACTTTTCTGCTGGATGGGGTGTTTTGGAAATATATTGTGCTGAACGGCTGTTCATTAAGAAGCTGATTTGAAATTACTTCTATTTCTGAGTTTCCTGTTATTGTAACATTGCCCTGCGGCTCCGGTCCGTATGAATATATACAAGACGGGACGCGTGCATTATTCTGAATAAGAGTACCGGTGATATAGAGATTGTTTATATCATAGAAGGAAATAACGTGGTGCCTGTTCTTATCGTTTATATAAGTGTCACTTCCGGATTGTGCTGTAAGAGTGAGATTATAGTTGATAAACTTCCCTGCTTTTCCAAGAATATTCACATCTGCGTTTGGGTTATTCACAGCGATCATCGAAGTTCCGTTGGCTGTTGAGTTAAAGATTATCTGTCCGCCGGACTGGGTTGTGGTAATTGTGAAGTCGGTGTTTGCCTTGGAACCTGAAAAAACCACAAACAGATCCCTTGTCTCCTCGTCTGAACGAATATCTGTTGTAACTTTCAGGGTTTTTCCGTTCAAGTCAAGGGTGATTTTTCCAGGATAGCTAACTGTGATTTCGGAATACCACTCCTGCTCATCCTGATAGCTCCAATCGCCCGGAACTTGCTCTTCGTAATCTATGTTGTTTTTGAGAACAACAAGCTTATCGGGTGGGTTTGTCTCGTTCGAGGTGGCTTCAAGAGCTTTTTCAAGCTCAGCAAAGTTAGTTACATAGGTTGTGTTTTCGTCAACCGAATGATTGTCCGCTGCCGAAACAGTAAATACTGATGCCCCGAGCATCAGTATGACAAGTGTTACGACAGTCAAAAGTTTTTTCTTTTTGTTCATAGGTTTCCCTCCTTTTAAAATTAATAATATGTAAATGTTTCCCTTCCCTACCTTAATCGGCAATGCAGAATTTTAACAGGTTTCAGATTTTTATTTTCCACTTTTCGCTATCTCCGTGAAGGCTATAACCACAATAAGAACAGCATCCGTTTTCATCTGGCAAGAATGTTGCTCCGCAGCTCGGACATTCCTTTTCAACAAAAAATTCACCGTCAGACTTTCTTTTTTCTGGATATCTAGCCCTTTGCATGGTCAGTTTCTTTTTGAATTTTTTTGTAAACGGTTTCTTATTTTCAGGAAGAAAAGTTTTTGTTCCATAAACTTCAGACTTAACCGTTGTTATTTCATCTGTGTTAGAGACTTTTAAAAGCTTGATCGTGCCAACACTGAAATCAAGCAGATCCTTGTCATTTTCATTTTTACTGAAGTATTCGTTTAAGCAGGATCTGAGGTAGTTCTCTGAGTATCCCACGATCTTTTTCGCTAAATTGTCTTGTTTAACTTTTCCACAAATAATAGGTGTAACAATCGTTCCAAAAGCAAGAATCGCTGCACCGACACCGGCCGCAAGGGAAATCTCCGTATCCTCGATCAAGTATAAGCATAGAAAGACACTTAAGAAAAGTATGAAACCGGACAAAAGAAGCTGTAAAAATCGTTTCATATTTGTACTGATCGTTTCATAAATCTCAAACGATTCGGTCTGCCAATCGTAAAACTCGTTTTTTATAACGGCTCCGCAGTATTCACATGTAACCTGCTGACTGTTCAGCTTGACTCTTGCACCGCATGACGGGCAGGTTATTCTCAACATATCGTGATAATAGCTTTTCTTATTCTCTTTTTGATCTGTACGGCGAACGTGTCTCGACTGAAGTATTCGGAGATATGAATTTTTACGGTATATCTCATGCTGAACCCTGTTACCTTGCATTGACTCGAAACGCTCCAGGGTGCTGCACTTCAAAACCGATTCCCGCCATTCTCTGCCATCATCGTTCCATGTTTCAAAGTTATTCTTAGGAATTGGAACAACATCCGTGACGTAAATTTTGCGGCGTAGCTTATTCTTATTAAGTACATCGATCTGACTGACGATTTTTCTTCGGAAAGCCAGGTCCATTCTTGCCGTAAGAAGCTTTTGATCCGCTTTTCCAAGCGGAATCAGCACTCTTTCAAATGCTTTTCTTATATCCTTTCGGATTTTCGAATCCTGTAGAGGAGTTTCCCTTTTTGCCAGCAATCTTTCCATCTTAGCTTTTTTCAAATTCTTGGGAAGATATTCCGAAAAATCCATTACAAGTATACTTTTACCGATATAGAATGTACATAATATAGCAAAAGAGGCTGCAATGCACAGCGATACTGATAAATCCATAAAATCACCTCTGATTTATTCCTTGCTGACCACTTCATTTTCGCTCTGCTTTTTCCGTTTGTCTTTTACAATGTCACATATCATTATAACAACGAGGAACAAGCCAAAAGGGATCGCCGCGCAATAGAGAAGGAAATCAACGGGATTCCCCTCCGGGGAAAGCTTGTAATTTCCTTTTGTAGTTTTATAGACCTCTACTTTTATTGTATCGCCTTTTCTCAATTTATCGTATGCATATCCTTTTGCGATATCTCTTGGCCAAACACGTTCTTCGCACTTTCCTTTATAGGTCTTTCCGTCAATTTCATACGAAATTTTGAATTTATATGTTGTATAATCTACATCGCCATTGTCATCCTTACTATCGTGGGTTGAAAAGTCAACAATAACAGCGGAAACTTTCCGTATATCAGTTGAGGCTGCATATTCTTTCTTTTCAATCCTGCTTGTGACAATTCCGAAGACACCCAAAACCATCAATGCTATGCCGGCGACCATAATAAATATGGTCATTTTAATGTCCTCTTTTTCTTTTCTTTTACTCATAACAAGTCCTCCTTTCGCAATCAGGACTGTGCCCGAAAGAGTTCAGGCACAGTTCCCAATTTTAAGCCATATTTATCTAAAGGCTGTCAAGAAGTCCTGTCTATTTTTTTTGAATAGGATTTCCGTCTTTGTCAGTGAATTTGCCTGTAATGATCTTTATCAGATCAACAAGTACACCGATTCCAAAAACGCCGGCGGTGAAAAGATAAAGAATGCCTGATCCGACTTTACCCGCATAGAAACGGTGGCCACCAACTCCGCCGAGGAAAAGGCAGAGAAGAAGGGCCACAAGCCAATCCTTTTCTGTCTGCCCGCTGCCGCTTACACCAACGGGTGCTACATAATCTTCAACCTGCTCGCCGTTGAGTATCTTTTTAACATTTTCGGTCACCTCATCAAGATACTCCCCTCTTTGAATAGGAAGATTAGCTACTCCGCTTACGCCTTTTTGAATTACGCTGTTTTTGTCAACTCGCATACCGTTGACGGTTGTTGTATTCTCCTGAATGTTTGCCATGACCTTAATTTTGTTGCCGTCCTTGACAAATACCCAGACCGTAACGTCGAGGTTCGGTTCTTTCTCAAAAGAAATGCGCTTTCCAGGGATGCCCCCTTTGATTTTGAAAGGCATTTTAAAAGCCGATGCATGTGTGTTAAGCTTTTCGTATACATCTTCAATTGTGGTTGTATAAGAGAGTTCAAACTCCCTCGGGGCTGTTGCAGCTGCCATTGATTTAATATCTACCATATTTTTTCCCTCCTTTTTTTTCTTTTTTCCCTTTTTTATTTTATTATTCCGTGCTTTAACTCACACGGTAGATTACGGTCGTCCCTCAATTTCATCAATCTGACCCGTATACTGTACACTCATGCCCATGCTTATGTAGTATTGCACCTCCTGAGACTCCAAAAGGATTTCCCTTGCTATTGCTACATTCTTATCCTCGGACTCACCGCTACCGACATAATCGGAATATATCGAAAAATCATAGTATTTTCCGTCAACAAGCTGCCCATCCATTCCTGACAGCATCGGGAATACCGAAAAAGAGTCGTTTCCTTTTTTAAAGCTCAGCGATACATTTGAATGTATTTCACTTTCATTGCATCGCAGTAAAAAATAATCAACTCCGTTTCCGTTGTAATTATAGAGCGCATTGTCGGTATTTACAGAATATTCACCATTATCGGTTATTTCCGCACGATAAACGGACACACTATATTTTGTATCGGCAATAACTACCGCATAAAGCTCTGCACCACCCACATTGACAAGTGGAGCTCCGCAGAGAAAATCATATTTATCCGCGTACTGACTGTCTTTTACGAAATTTAGGATTCCTTCCTCATCAGCCTCGTAACCAACATAACCGATATAGGCAATCCCAACTGATTCTTTGTTGTCAAGAATTGTGTTTTGAAGTTTTGATAAATCTGTGTCTTTTTGTACCGTTGCTTCTGTGGTTGCCTCTGTGGTTGCTTCTGTAGTCGCCTCTGTGGTTGCTTCTGTGGTTGTGGCGGTTGTTTTATCTTCGGTCAGATTAGAATCCTCTGACGGTTTTGCCACACATCCAGAAACCAAGGCTGGCATAATTAAAACCATCAACAGGGTCATAATGTATTTGTTATATTTCAACATTCATTGCTCCCCCTTTCTACTACAACTATAGTCTTACACATTCTATTGTACGGATTTTTTGAGGTCTGTCACTGGCACAAGTGCCAGTAACAGAAAAAACTATTTTCAAACTTTTTTGACTTTGGGACATAAAAACCCCTTGACCGTGTCAGTCAAGGGGTTCATTTACTCTATTCGTCTTTTAAAGTGGTCACCATGAGCTTGTTCTCAATAGCTGTCACAACCAACGCTTCTCGATTCTCAAATCTACCTTTTTCAACCATATCGTCTAAGTTCCAGCGCACACCGTTTTTGGAGATGCCCAGTTTATCGGCAATCTCCTGATATGTAAAGCCCTTTATGTATAAGCGGAGAATATCAAGCTGTCGGGGCGAGAATGTATCGGACATTGTGCCTTCCATTTCAATTGCAGGAGAGGTGTCAGGAAATACTTTTTCGCCTGCAAGGGTACGCCTTATCACACTTATCAGCTCCTCTGTGCCGTGGTCTTTATACCACAGGCTGTCTGCTGCACCTGTCTTTGCTCGTTCCAATACCTGCGGGTCGACAAGCGAGGTTACGATTACTATTTTGATATTTGGAAAAGCTTTTTTTATACGTTTTGCGGCGGCAAGACCGGAGTGCTTGTGCTGTGTTTGTACATCCATAAGAATAAGCTGTATTGAACAATTGCAGTTTTTCTCTGCCTCAAAAGCGTCACGATATACGCCGACAAGGCGAAAAATTTCGTTTGATTTCAGCCGCTCGGCAAAATGCTTTTGAATATATAAATCATCTTCAACCAGTATTGTATTTATCATATGTCGTTCTCCTTTTATTGAACATCATATAAAACTTGACGCATCCTTTGGAATGATAAGCAGCAATTCAAATCGTGGTTTATATACAGTGTGCATTTCTCCACCGGCAGATTCTATGCTGTGGCGAATCGACGAGAGTCCGCTGCCCTCCTTAATAGGGCCCGACGGTGCAGCGCCATTGTTCGTTATCGTAATATCAAACACATCCTTTCGCCCATTTACGCTGATATATACCTCATTGCCTCCGGCATGCCTGATACAATTTGTTACACATTCTTTTGCAGCGACAACGGTAAGCTCTTCGGCAAGTGAATCGGCCGGAAGGCATCCATCCATCATCACCGTTACACCGAGGATTTCCGCTGTCTGAACAACCTCTTCCATCGTTCCGCTGGCTGTCACTCGATCACTTGTAAGCACTGCGGTTGCTTCCTGTAAAGCCTCAAGCTTTTTGTCAGTGTTTTCATCGCTTTCCATTATATCACGAATTGTCAGCAAGCTTCTTCCGATTGTGTCATGTATATGTATTTTCAGGTCAAGAATTTCTTTTTCTTTTATATCATCGGCCATTCGTTCATACATTTTTTGTAGCTTTCGATTGACCTCTTTCAGCTCATCGTTAATAGCAGTTTGACGAGCGTTGCCATTATAAAGTTCAGTGACATTATGCGCTGTCATTTGAAGCCAGTTTTCATCATTGTCAACGGCTATATTCTGCTTGCGGAATTGCCAAACTGTCTTATCGGGCAGTATGTAACAATCTCCGTTAGCGATAATACTTTTATCGGGGTGCTCCAACGCTTTTTCAAGATCGTCGGTAATCTGAAACTCATGCCCGCTCAGTGCAAACGACAGATGACGCATACGGTCATTGCAAAGGACAATACGCCCGTTCGGATCGGCAAAGCACAAACCCATAGGCAGCTTGTCTGTGGCATCTTTAACGGAAAATGGAGATAGCATGTTCTTTCGGCGGCGATACTCTCTCGTCATAGCAAAGGCAAAATGAACAACAACAACTAAAATTACCGTAATGAAAATCAGCCAGGGCGCATCTAATAAAAATGCATCCTTGCCATTGAACGGATCCCCCTGTGTTACCGAGAACAAAAGCGTAAGCAAAAACGCAAAAATCACAAGACTCGGTAAATTATCATGCAATTTTGAACGATGCGAAAGTTGATATATAAAAAGTCCCAATTCAAGCACAGCTTCCACAAACAGCAGAAGTGGTATTAAGGTCTGCAAAAAGACCGGAAGTGAAGAAAATGCACTCATACGGCGGCACCTCCCTCAATAATAAATACAAGATGCTGGTAGCCTGCGTCATCGTCCATTTCATAAAGAACGTTACCTTTATTTAAAAAGATCGACAGGTCGGCTTCACAACAGACATTCAGCGACAGCCGCAATCCATTTATATTTGCGAGGCTTATCTGCACACTTGTTAAATTTTCAAGATCTGCTTCTATTACTTCCTCATAAAAATCTAATATCGCAGCAGCATTTTTGCCCGAAAGCGCGGAAAGTTCACTGTCCACATACAGAGTATTGCGTACATTTAAAAGCTTTAATGTCTGTAACGATTCGGAAAAAGCTCTCTCAAGCTCGCTGACTGCAACCTTACAATCTCGGTCGGCAAGCAGTGTCAGATGCTTACGACGTTTGATATAACTGCATAAAACGGCAATCTCGGCAAGTAGCATTTTAACTCTGTCTGTATCAGATTTTGAGATTCGGCGGTATTCCTGTGTCAATGCCGAAATGCGGTTGATCTGTTTTTGTGTTGCCGACTGCAATAGATCGTACAGTCGGTTTTGTTCCTCCACCTTGCGGCGTTTCGACTCCCGTATGTATTCGTAGCGAAGAATCTCATTTCTTTCGGCAAGCTCTTCCGCAAGGCTTTCTGATTCCTCTTTAATGGCAAGCAGTGCCGAAACATCCTCTGTCCATACCGCATAACCGCCGCCGATGGGCATGGTGTGTACGGTCAGCCCACCGTCCACTGTGACAGGAGCTTTCACGGCTTTTCTCATTGTTTCCTTTGATATAGGTTCGATATTCAACGCTGCATAGCGAATGTTGAAGTCTTTGTCAGTAATTTCTGCCGATGTGCCGACAGATGAGGCAAAAAGGTCTGCGTAGCGGCTGTTTGAATGAATATATCCGCAGGCAATGCAAGCCTCGAAACCGAGCATATACATAAGACTTTGAAATGCCGTAACGTCACCGAATAAGTGTTTCAGCCATGGCGTACCAACATAGTTCAATGCAAGATAAGCCAGCGATATCGCAAATGGAATTATAGGCAAATAACGATGCTTACCGTTCTTTAACCTGCATTTAAAGAGCATAAAAATAAGCGCTGCTACGGCACAAAGCACCTGCCATGCGATTACGGCAAAATAGCACACACCGTAGCCATGATCTGCATCAGACCAGACATCCGCATCTTTAGGAAATGTGAAAACTAATTGATGTAGATCATTCGTAAGCACAAGAATAAGCAAAACTCCCGAAACGGCAGACAATAGCCAGACAGATTTCGGCAGTTTATATTCATCAGGCTTGCCCAGAGACATTGCGATCAGCAGCGCAAGCATGGGTACAAACAGCATTGGCAGATAGAATAGATACCACTGGTATCTTATTGCAGCCGGCTGCCAGAATATAAAGTATTTTGCTGAGCGAAAGGTAAACCACAAAATCAAGAGCACTGAAACGCCTGTCAAATATTGTCCGACCTGTTTCTGCACGATACGTTGGCGAATTGAAATTCCCCAGGCGGCATAAAGCCCGATATAAATGAAACTGCGCAGATAAGAAAACAGAGTAGGATAGAAACTTTCTCTTCCAATAAGCCGAAAAGCATATGCCCCAATTACGGCAAGCAAAACCAGACTCATAGGAAGCAAAGGTTTTTTGTGGAGTTCTTTGTGAACTTCTTTGAAAATATACGATCTACTCCCCATGCCTCTTCACCTCAATCCTGCCTCTTCCACTCTCCTTAACATCATAGAGGGCGTTATCCGCCTCCTCATACATCTCATTGAATGTCAGTTCAGTTCTTGCGATCACAGCTCCCATGGATATCCCTGTTCCTCCCTCAGTGGCCTTCACAGTCAGGTTCACCTTGTCAAATATCTGCTGAGCACGTTCCCTTATCACGTCATCAGACACACTCTTGTTGAAGAACAGCATAGCTGCAAATTCATCACCACCCATACGGCATGCGTAGTCATCACCGCGGAGTGCTGCCTGCAGTGTCTGTGCCACAAGGACAAGAAATTTGTCGCCGTTGTGATGTCCGTAGGTGTCGTTGTACTGCTTGAATCTGTCTACATCCATCATGATCATCACCGCTGTGTGCGTACACTCAAGAAGTCTCTGCTCCATGTCACTTCTAAATGCTGCATGGTTCAAAAGTCCCGTGAGTGGATCTGTACGATAGGTATTCTCCCAGTTTCTGAGTCTCACATCCGCCTTATTCTGCTCCGCATCTGTCAGCATCTTCAGGGCATATGTACTTGATACATCCACTATTACTATTTCTCCTCTGTCTTTCTGAAGTGCCGAATCATAAAACATTCTTCCAGTACATAATACATATATATCCCTGCCATCCTTCCTATGTATCTTGTGTTCCTGAAATACAAATGTGCTCTTTGCCAGATTCGCATTTACCTGACAGAGATATTCTGTTTTATCCTCGTCCGGTATAAGGTCGATCTGGGTTATGATATTATTCTCTATGTCCTCCTTGCTGTAACCCGTAAGCTCCTCAAAATTATCGTCTACAGATATGATCCTCCAGTTTTCATCCACCAGATATCTGCTATATTTGACTGTATGTACACGAAACGCATCCTTGCCATATTCAGTAAAATCCACCATCTGTCTGCGCGCCATAATCCGGATCTCTGTCTGTTCGTCATCTGTGCTGGCGCCATCACCATCAGCGTCCGCCAGACCATCTCCTGGGGCAGTTCGATCCCCAACATTCTCTCCATTACCATCTGCACCGACACCACCATCAGCAGCCCCTTGCTTTGAGTCAGCTGCCAGCGAATCTGCATACTTCTCTGATACAAGCCTTATAAACTCCGAAACTATATATGGATCAAACTGGCTGCCCGCGCAGCTCTTTAATTCTTCTATCGCTTTTGATATCGGCATACCCTTTCTGTAAGGTCTGTCATTGATCATTGCGTCAAATGCATCGACCACCGCGATCACACGTGACAGAACCGGTATGCTTTCACGGCTCAGTCCATCCGGATATCCATTTCCATCCCATCTCTCATGATGATGCCTTATCTCCTCCGCGATCTGTCTGAGTTCTGTGTTGCTCATGGCGATCTCATAACCCTTCTCAACGTGGGAACGCATGATCTTCCATTCCTCATCCGTGAGTTTTCCCGGCTTGTTGAGTATCTCCATAGGAACTCCTACCTTCCCTATGTCATGGAGCAGACAAAGCAGCGCCAGCTTGCTCTGCTGGATATCTGACAGCTCTATTCGTCTGCCAAGCTCAGCCCCCAGCTCCTGTGTACGACGCACATGTTGTTCCGTATCGCTGTCGCACTCCTCAAGAGCCCTGATGAGTGATGTCAGCATATCTGAGTGCGATGATTCACTGTCCACAAGCTTTTTTGTCTTCATGGCTGTTGCCGCATCAATGATTGCAGCGACTATACTCTGTCCCTCATCCGCAGCCCCCCCACTGCATACTGTATACTTCCATCATACTGTTCTTTGACCTTTTCGACACATGCAGCCATCTCTTCCTCACTGCTGTGACTGCAAAGTGCTATCAGGTGCGCATCAATACCCCTGACATAATATGTTCTCTCCGGAAAGTTCTTTCTCATGATGCCCGCAAGTGCATTTATCCTATGGTCACCCGCCTGATTACCACGAGTGCTGTTGATCACAGACAATCCGTTGATATCGCATATTGCCACTCCAACCGGAAACGTAAAATGGTCCACCTCTTCCATGGCAAGTCTCTGAAAGCTATCCCATTTCTGAAATCCTGTAAGCATATCCGTCTCCAGAGATATATCAGAAAATACAAACATCTGACCAAGTCTGCGGCCTTCCTTGTTGTCAAGCCTTCTGATATCGCACCTTAAAGGTCTGTCTCCATCATCACCTTTTATATAGCACTGCAGAGAAAAACTGTCGTCATCAGCTGCAAGATCAACGGACAGATCATACGTCTCAAGAAACTGCTGCAGATTCTCACATTTGCAGAGGAGTTCCTTTCCAAGGAAATCATCCGCCCTGTCATTGTGCAGGATCAAATGATTGTCATAATCAAACAAAACTATTCCCTGACCTATATTCTCGAATATGTTTGTCTTTAGTTTGTTGAGCATTCCATGGGTTGAATAATTAAAGCAGCTCCAGTACAGAATATATGATGTAAGACTGTAGCCACAGATGGAATAATCCAGAAGTTTGTACACCTCCGCTCCCGGAGCGTAGAGAAATATTGCATTTATACCAACGAGCGCAAGAAGTCCCAGGATGACACTGCTGTACTGCAAACGATATTCATGTGGGATATTGCAAAGCTTCTTTAAAAGGAGTATGAGTACCACTCCCACCAGCGCATATGAAAAAACCAGATGCATATCATACAGCGGTTTCATATCATAGCTGTATTTTGCTATCACGGTGTCTCTTCTGACATACCCTATCGCTATATTTTTGAATGGGTTTATGGCAAATATTACAAGCTCATACAGGCAGTAAAAAAAGCATACGCCTATCGCCGCTCTTCCACACTTTGAAAAACGTCCTTTTGTAAAATAAACAATAAATATGAGCAGACATACCAGCATATAATCAATGCTTACGAAATATATACTCGACATGACGGACATGGCCATATACGAATCACTTATAATGCTGATAAGATAACTGATATCGACTATAGCTGCTCCTATGCAGGCAAGTCCCAGAAACCTTCCAGTCGTCTTATTCTTTTTTATGGATTTCATACCCAGTATAATATCTGTAGCGGCTATTATGATCGATAAAAAGACATATATCTTCAAAACGACTTCATTCATACTCATTCCTCCTGAAGCGCAGCAAAATATGGTTATATTTTACTACGTATCAAGATATGGGGCAATGTGGAAATTTTATCTATTCTCTCCCTTTTGAACATAAATTTCACTTGGTCTGACGGAATTCAAATATTGAACACACCTGTATTTGATGATAAAATCTACTATATTTATTGAATTTGGAGAACTAAGATGCAGAAAAAAATCGCTCTAATAAATGATGTTACAGGATTCGGAAGATGTTCCATCGCTGTCATGGCGCCGATAGTGTCCGCCATGAAGATCCAGGCTGTCACTGTGCCAACAGCAATACTATCTACACATACACAGTTTCCTATATTTTACTTTGATGACTACACACCCAAAATGCGGGATTACATCCAGACCTACAAAGATCTGGAGCTGCAGTTCGATGCCATATCAACAGGATTTCTCGGCTCTGAGGAACAGGTTGATATAGTTATCGACTTTATCAAATACTTTAAAAACGAGAAGAATTTTGTTATCGTCGATCCAGTCATGGGTGACTACGGCAAGCTGTACCCAACCTATACCGCATCTATGTGCAGCAAGATGACGGAGCTTGTAAAATATGCCGACATTATCACTCCTAATCTGACGGAGCTTTGCACCCTCCTTGATCTTCCATATCCGGAGCACACTGTGACCGTGAACGAGCTAAGGCAAATGTGCATGGCCCTGGCGGAGCAGGGACCGGAACATATCGTTGTGACAGGAATACATTTCAATAAGACTCAGATAGCCAACTTCATCTACAACAAGGATGAGGATTTCCAGATGGTCATGGTTGACAGGATCGGCGGCGACAGGAGCGGCACCGGAGATGTGATCGCAGCCATCATTGCGGGTATGTATCTGAACGGACACAGCGTCTATGAGTCCGTGAAAAAGGCCGCTTCATATGTATCAAAGTGCATAAGCTACTGCGTTGAGAACAATGTTCCGGAGAACTGGGGATTGTGCTTTGAGATGTACATGAAGGATCTGACTGAGGAATAACTTAAACGATTGGAGATTCAACTATGGTTTTATACACTGTAACCGGAAAAGTCGGTGAGGAAGGTTACCTCGACATTGCAAAGAGCGGGGATCTCACAGGCAAAAATATATATGTAAACATGACAAACAAATGTCCATGCAGCTGTGTGTTCTGCCTGAGGCAGACAAAAAAGCAGCAGGAGAACAATACTCTCTGGCTGAAGGATGGCGAGCCTTCTATAGAGGAGGTTCTGGAGCTTTTCTCAAAGTATGACCTGAATATCATAAATGAACTTGTATTTTGTGGATTTGGCGAGCCTCTTGAGAGACTTGAAGACGTGTGCGCGGTGATCGATTCACTGAAAAACACATATCCCAATCTCAAAGTCCGTCTCAACACCATCGGACTTGCCAATCTTATATATGGGAGAGATGTCACACCAGAGCTTGAGGGCCGATTCGACACTGTATCAATATCCCTGAACGCCCCTGATGAAAATGAATTTCTTGAACTGACCAGATCACGCTATGGGATCCAGTCCTACGCGGCCATCAAGGATTTTGCCGTTCTTGCCAAAAGGTACGTGCCACACGTTGTCATGACAGTTGTTGACAAGGTCATGCCCGAGGATAAGATCAAGCGATGCCGCCAGATATGCAAGGATTTAGGCGTGACTTTGAGGGTTCGCCCATTTGAAAATTAACCGCATTTTACAGTGACACTTACAAAGGAGGTACCGCTATGTTTCAATCTCTAGAGTTAAAACACCCAAGATTTTATCAGATATTCCGCCTGTTCATCGTCGTATTTGCATCTATACTATACGCATGGAATCTCCGATGCTTTGCCAAGACCGCAGGACTGTTTCCAAGCGGGTTCTCCGGAGCATCCCTGCTTCTCCAGAACATTGGAATAAAATTTCTGCACATAAGCGTGCCTTTTGCAGTGTTCAACATTGGACTGAATCTGTTTCCCACATACATATCATACAAATATATCGGCAAAAGATTTACCCTCTATTCGATCATAGTCATTCTTCTGTCGAGTATATTTGTGGATATTCTGCCATCATATGTATTCACTGACGACATAATGCTTGTAAGCCTGTTCGGCGGTCTCATCAACGGACTCGCCATCAGCCTGTGCCTGAACGTTGGAACCAGCACCGGGGGAACTGATTTCATCAGCATATTCCTGTCCCACCAGAAGGGTATAGATGCGTGGAACTACATACTACTCGGAAACATCGTGATGCTGATCGCCGCCGGTGCACTGTTCGGCTGGTCAAAGGCTCTGTACTCCATCATCTACCAGTTCTGCAGCACGCAGGTGATCCAGCTTCTGTATAAGAGATATAAGAAAGAAACGTTGTTCATCATCTCCGACAAGTCAAATGAGATCTACCACGCCATCAGCGACCTGACTCACCATGACGCTACTCTGTTCAAGGGTGTCGGATGTTACGAGGAGAAGGAGAAAACCCTCATCTACTCCGTCATCAACTCGGAAGCGAAGCGTGAGCTCATACCGATGATCCGCGGGATCGATGAGCACGCATTTATCAACGTGGTCAAGACCGAGGAGCTGGACGGAAGGTTCCATGATATTCCTCACGACTGATGATCAATGAACTGCCACTTGTATCCGAACGATCATAATACCTTTACGAAATGAACGCACAATAAACATTCCTATCACCAAATACATATCTCTTATAAGTTGGCCTTATACAGCGTACCGCGCCTCTTCATCCACACAAATGCTCCCACGCATATCACTATGGATATAAATGATCCAGCCGGTGCCGCAAATCCCATCGGGAACAATGTGTCTGGATACATGATAGATGCAATGTAAGATCCCGGAATCCTTGCACATACTATGGCTATCATATTGTGTATAAATCCTATGTAGGATTTGCCATAGGCACAGAAATATCCGGTGAAACTGAAATGTATTCCCGCAAATACGCAGTCCACGATATAGCTGCTTATATACTGGACACCCATGGTCACAACCACCTTGTTCTTGCTGAAAAGTCCCACGAGCTCAGGTGCAAACAGTTCAACAACAGCTATTGCAATGACTCCATAAGCCACTATGATCCCCAGTGCGTATCTCAGGACCTGCTCCGCCCTGTCGTGCTTTCCCGCTCCTATATTCTGGGCGGCAAGCGCGGATACAGTTGCCAGCATGGAGGATGGCACTATGAATATAAAGCTTATCATCTTCTCCACAACTCCAACTGCCGCGGCATCATTAACACCACGGTTGTTGGCTATGACTGTTATCACAATGAAAGCGATCTGTATGCATCCGTCCTGAACAGCCACCGGGAGACCGATCTTCACTATCTCGCCGAGCACGGTTTTTCTCGGAACAAAGTCATTTCTCGTGAGCTTCAGCCCTGTATTCATCCTCTTTATTGCGGCAAATGATATGATGACACTGAACGTCTGAGCTAGCGTTGTTCCAAGGGCCGCTCCGAGCGGGCCAAGACCACAGGCTCCTATAAATATATAATCTAGTGCAATATTGAGGGCACATGCGATGGCGATGAAGTACATCGGACTTTTAGAATCGCCGAGCCCCCTGAATATGGAACTTATTACATTGTATGCCGTGATAAATGGAATTCCTATGAAGCAGACTACAAGATAATCAGTGATTCCTTTGACCGCCTCCGCAGGGGTATCCATAACTGCAACTATAGGGTTTATGAATATCAGAAGTATCACTGTAAGTGACACTGATATTATCATGAATATGGTGACAGTGTTGCCGATGGCCGCCTGTGCATCCTGAAGCATCTTCGCCCCAACCGCTTTTCCTATGACGACTGTGGTTCCCATGGCCAGTCCCACAAGGATCACAGTGATCATGTGCATGATCTGGGAGCCATTTGCCACCGCAGTGGTCGCACCGGCATCATTGCCACAGAACTGTCCTATGATGAACAGATCCGCCATCCCATATAATGTTTGCAGAAAATAAGATAAAAGATAAGGCAGCGCAAAATACGCCATCGTCTTTGGCACACTGCCGGTCGTAAGGTTCTTCTCCATTATGTATGTCCTCGTCTTTCATGTTGATGGGGACGGAGGTACCTGTCCTCTCCGTCCGCACATGATATTAAACCTTACAACAGTTGTAATGTCAACACATCAACTCTACCAAGGATACTGTCCTTTCTTGGCATATGGCAGGAGTTTTCCGTCAAACTTGATGATGACTCTGTGGTTGCCCTCGGCATCCTCAGTCACATCCACGTCAAGGCCAAAATCGATGGCACTCATGATGGCATTTCCGCCCTGCTCGTGGATTATGTCCTTGATGGCAGGGCCATATGTATCAATGACCTCATGAAGTCTGTAGAGAATAGGATCCGTGTTGCCTTTATATGGGTGCTCTGCGAGAAATGCCGTGGCTGACTTATCTATTCCCAGTGCTTCTGCAAGCTTATCGCAATATTCTTCAGGCACATACTGCTGTCCCTCAAATGCTGATGCGAGCCATACTTTATTCACACCTATTTTCTCTGCCAGCGCCTCATATGTGAGTCCGCTTGCCTTTTTTGCTGCCTTCATAGCGTCAAGTTCATCTGCGTGCTGCAATCTGATAAGATAATCTGCATTGTTCATCGGTGTCATAATATCATCCTCCTCAAAAATCTGTACGGATATAAAATTCATCATAAAAAAATAGAGGCACTGCAAGATTCTGCAGTACCTCTTTGTACATCTGAGCTAATAATAGTCCTCTATCCCCAATATTGCAATACACAATATTGTTTATTTTAATTTAATTCTTCAAATATCTATGCCAATCTGAACATTGTCATTCTCTTAATCACATACTTATCATGCAACTATTATGGACATAAGATAGAATGGTGTTGTACCCACACACTCATCATCAAGAACCGTTATCTCAAGTGTGTGTTTCTTCTTCTCATCGTGATGAAGCACAGGCTCTATATACAGACAATCACCCCAGTCCTCATCAAAATTGCCATCCAATAAAACCGGATGCTCAACATCTCCATCAAGCACAGCCTGAGCCCTGACAGCAGGTCTTGATATTGTCTTTCTGTACTGTATTCCTATGCAGTTGCCCTCAAGTTCAAATGTTATGCTATCACCGGCATTTTCTCCGATCCATCCATTCTTGAAATGATCAAGGTGTCCCATCTTCTCATGAGTATCAGCCCTGAACCCTGAAAGCTTAGGACATATCTCGCGTATGGTAAGCCTCTTTGCATACTCATAAGCATTTGCGGTCACAGGTGCCGGAAGTACACATGAGCAGGCTGATTCGTCCTGGATATCATTCTCTGTGTCCGCGCCAGCATCTGCGGTATCCGTATTTGAGTCATCAGCCAAATTCTCATCTTGTATGAGATCATCCATAATTCTCTCAAGAAACTTTGTTATCTCACCGGCTACCAGACCATGTCCCTTGTCATTTGGATGAAGTCCATCCGGGGTTATGTCGATCCTGTTATATTCTCCCGCCTTCATCCGCCTGTATATGGTGTCGTGCACGCTCACATGTGGCACTCCATAGTGATCCGCAAGTCTGTTGTGAATATCCTGGGTGCTTACACCCGTGTCGTAGAAAACGTTATTGAGCACCACCACCGCCGGTCTTGATGACCAGCCAAGCAGTGTTCTCAGCACACCCTCAAAGGTCTCTTCACAATATATGTTATCCACATCATTTACACTGAAATCCACAACCACAAAGTCCGGCTGATACATGAGCACATCAGTCACAGCCCTGGACACACCATAGTATGAGTCTGTGCCACCTATTCCGCCATTCACATAATTGAACTTTGCCTGTGGGAATGTATCACACCACCACTTATACACTCTGTATGCATAAGTATTTTCATGCTCCGTCGCCAAACTTCCCTGCGTTATCGAACCGCCAAGGAAACCTATTGTAAGTTCCTGTCCACTCTGAGCGCGCTGTATAACTGATTTTATTCTTTCAAGATCATAATTTCCCATGGTTCATCCTCCATATTTGAACATCAGCTCATTAATAATCCTATATTACCTCTAAGTTAGAATATAATTTAATTCCACCCCTCAATTTCGAGACCTTCTATATATTCGGCCAGCTCCGTTGCCATCTCACACGCCTCTGGTATCCTCAAATGTCCTGGCGTGCCGAATCCGTTTCTTCCATATACGTAATGAGTTATCATTTTATCATTCATATTGTCAACCACTTCACCTATAGCCTTGTCCCATGAACAGTCGTGGCAGAGAAGTGTGGTACAGCAGATTATGTGTGCATCCGGATATGTCTTCCTGAGTTTTCCCAGAAATTTCATGTAATGGTCACGCCACGTTTCCGCCTGCCTGCCGTTATAGTCATTTTTCATAAAATCATACGGATGGTTGTCATTCTGCCCTATAGCAACTATAACAACCTGAGGTGTGTACTGGGAGAAATCCCACTGTGTCACCGGACCAAATGTAGGGTTGTAGTGAACCTTATCCCACACACTTTCCATGCCAATCTGATTCGGCTCTTGGAACCATCCTATCCTGTCCATGAGAGCTATCCCTCCCTGGGCTATGTCATGAATCTGTGCTTTCAGCTTTCTTGCAGTAATCCACGCATACGAATACCAGCTGTTTGAATAACCGCCATTGTGTACTGGGTCTTCCTTTCCAACGCAGTCGACAGCCTCCGATACCTCGCCCGCTGACACCGAGTCTCCATACACCTCTATACGGCGGCCTGACAGCGGTTTCAAAGGAAGAAGTCTCTCCCCATCTCCAATCTCATACTCAAGTATTGTTACCTCATGGCATGCATCCTGTCTCTTGAAGAACAGTACACAATGTTCATTTGTATCGTTATCCGGAACAACTATATCAAGTTCCGTAATTCCCTCTTTATTTAAAAGATAACTTCTCTGCGACTGATCGATTATACATCCAAGATAATTGTCCCAATAGTTATTCCTGTTGGACACCTTTATCTTAAGAGTATTGCCCGTAAATTTCATCTCCGCAGATGTACAAGGATATACCCACACCGGCTTCTCCGCATCTGTCCAGTCAATACGTCCTGTATACCTGATCATAACATCATTTGGCTTGATCTTCATAATATTGTCTCCTGTCATTCCATTTGTTCTATATACATTATACATTTCTGTTTTCATATTAGTTAAGCTCTACCTAATAGTCAAACTTAATTTAGTTAAATATTAATTATTTTTTAATCACTTTAAACAAAATATGATTGAGAAGGTAGTTTCATATCTATAACACACCCCCATATACGTCTATTGATTATTTTTAACTGCAGTTCTATTATATGAAAGTAAACTATTCAATACATTTTGTAAGGAATGAAATCTATGAAAAGAGTAAACTTTGAAAATGGAAAGATAACTCAAAATATACTCGGTGTGGCCATGCCTATGCTAGTGGCTCAGCTCATAAGTCTTCTGTACAACGTGATCGACCGGATCTACATAGCAAGAATACCTGATGTGGGCACCGCTGCTCTCGGCGGAGTCGGTCTCTGTTTCCCGATCACCATCATAATCACTGCCTTCAGCAATCTGTTTGGCAGTGGCGGTTCCCCTCTGTTCTCAATCAGAAGAGGGATGGGGGATGATAAAACCGCAGATACCATAATGAATACAGCCTTCACTATGTTATGTGGTGCTGCCATTATTCTCATGGCTGTCGGTATGATATTTGCAAGACCGCTGTTGGTCCTGTTCGGAGCATCGGAAAGCGCACTCACATATGCGTACCCATATATGATGATATATCTGCTTGGCACTCTGCCATCCATGGTATCAACAGGCATGAACCCATTCATCAATGCACAGGGATATTCTGTAACAGGTATGCTGACAGTGGCCGTCGGTGCTGCCGCCAACTGTATTCTCGATCCCGTATTTATATTTGTCCTGCATCTCGGCGTCAGAGGTGCGGCCATAGCCACCGTGATATCGCAGATCATGTCAGCTGCTTTTGTCCTCTACTTTCTGAAGAACAAAGCCGAATTGCAGGTGAAGCTGCTTTCACCGGGACAATTCAGGGAATGTCTGACATATGCAAAGGATATTATCAGTCTGGGAACCGCTGGATTTGTGATGCAGCTCACAAACAGCCTTGTATCAATATGCTGTAACAGTGTCCTGTCACATACCGGAGGCGATGTCTATGTGTCAGTCATGACCATCGTGTCAAGCGTCAGACAGATCGTCGAAACTCCTATCTGGTCAATAGCCGAAGGTGCTTCCCCAGTCATCAGCTACAATTATGGAGCCAGAAAGCCCGATCATGTCAAAAAATCCATAGCCATCATGTCATTGCTGGCAGTTATATACATGGTCATTGCCTGGAGCATCATCCTGATCGCTCCGGGAGCACTTATATCTGTTTTCAGCTCAGACAGTTCACTTATAAGCGACTCCATCCCGGCTCTCAAAATATATTTCGCTGCATTTGCATTTATGCTGCTACAGTATATAGGCCAGACTACTTTCAAATCGCTGAACAAGAAAAAGCAGGCTATTTTCTTCTCCCTGCTCAGAAAGGCGATCATCGTAGTCCCTCTTACATACCTGCTGCCATATGCCTTCCATCTCGGAACAAATGGCGTGTTCATGGCAGAACCTGTGTCGAATATACTCGGAGGAAGCGCCTGCTTTATCACGATGCTGTTAACCGTAATACCGGAGCTTAACCGGATGGAAAAATAAAAATGATCCCACAGATATCCATAATAATATCTGTGGGATCAATAATTCTCTCTCTATTTTATTGTCTGGTTAAACTGCTTATCATCTAAGCTGCCTTCTTATCCTGAGTCATGTCTTTTGCATCTGGAGCCGTGATATCCTCTGATTCACGGTGCATCTTCTCACCCCAGTTTTCGTCCACAAAGCATTTGATTGCCGCTACAAGTGCTATAACCCCAAATGTATAAGCCAATATATCCATTGCCATAATTATCTCTCCTTCACTGGTAATCTTATTTATTTAAATTCCAATGAAGGCGCGCTTTTTCCCGTCTGACCTGTGTATATATTCCAGAAGTATCCATCTGCGGCTGTTTGTCATCTCGGGATATCTGCCTGCAGATGCACATACACAGAATATCAGACTCAACAGCAATGCCGCAAGAACCGCCGACAGCAACCATGTATCGTCTATGGATTCTTCTGAATTTCCAGTCCGTATGTTTCTTGTCTGGATCACAAGCCCCGCAGAACTGTCAACCATGAGCACATCGTTGTTCCCGGCGTCTATTCCCCGACTCTCACCAAGCAATGATACCGAATGCGCAGAATAATTCCTGACATTCGGGTTGTAAAGCCCACAAACTCCAAGATATGAGACGCACATAACCACAGCAATTATCCATGCATATATATTGTAATGCGCTCTGCATCCTGCCATATGTGCCACCTCCCATACTTGATAAATACATCTGTCTTACTTACCATGTATTATATTATATAAGGGAGTTTTTTTCTTCCGATACACCGCTTCTTTAGCTGTCTCTTTGCCGTTTATTTGTCAATTCTTATCCTGCTCAGGCTGGACAACCTCTATCCTGAACACATTGATCGTGTCCACATCAGGACAACAGAACACTGCAGTTCCCGGCTCATTTCCCGGGATGGTTCCACCATATCTAAGAATATCCACATATGGAAATGCCACATGCATGGCCATGGGACAGAGCTGCCCTCGCTCAGTATCAAAATCGTAGCTGTCACCTATCTTATGCCCCCTGTGGCAGCCGTGAGGGCCTTTGCGGTCTATGAGTGTTATCTTGATCTGCGGTCTGCTCATTCCGTTATCACCTCTATGTACTGTTCAAGAGGGATTCCCTTGTACTTGTCAACATTGTCCTTGTTCAAGGCTATAAGCTTCTCCACCACTTTCATGGCTGACTGCACACTGTCTTCTATGCTGTGTCCGCCTCTGTACTTTCCGATAAGCACAGCAGAGAATATATCACCGGTTCCCGGAAATCTCACAGGAATCTCTGTATATGGGAACACGTTCATTTTGTCTGTCTCGCCATCCAACAGGAGAGTGCTTGTCTGTCCATCTATATTCACGCTGGTAATAACTACGGTCTTTGCTCCATATCCGTGAAGCGTATGTGCCAGATCTTCGGCCTCCGCCATGGTCAGTATCCTCTTGTCAGTGTATTTGCTGGCAAGAAATGCTGCTTCTGTGCAGTTTGGCACTATGAGATCCGCCACTTTGCACATCTGTCTCATATAGCCAACCGTATTCTCCGTAACACCGTTGTACAGGATTCCGTCATCGCCCATGATCGGATCGACAAATATAAACGCACCCTGGTCTTTCTTCTTCTCACAGAACTCAGCCACAAGCCTGGTCTGTTCCTCCGATACAAGAAATCCGGTTGCTATGGTGTCAAATGTAAATCCAAGCTCACCCCACACTCTCATGCTGTTCTTCATATATCCGGTCGTCTCAAGTATATCGAACTTCCCGTAGTCCAGTGTATTTGACACGAGTGCCGTCGGAAGGTTGTACACTTGGAATTTCATGTTGGACATTATCGGTATCATCGCTGACAGTGCAACCTTGCCATAACCAGCCATATCGTTTATAAGCAGTATATTATTCATAGTCTCTTCCTCTTCCTGATCAATTAAAGTATATTATTTTTATAACATATATTTGTCACCGGATAAAGACTGCTTTATGAACTCGTACTCTTCATCGGTAACTGAGTACAGCTTCCTAACAATGTCATCTATCTCTTCATACAATCTGTATCGCTGCAAATGGTCTTTACCTGTCTTGTACGTCTGCATTTCTGAATTCACAGAACTTTCTGTGATAAGTTCTTCTGCCATAAGCTCTTCTGTCTTTGAGATTATGCGTCTCTGTGTCTCCTCGTCTGCGACTGGAACAGGGATATTCTCTATATGGGATCTCAGAACCTTCACTGCGTTGTATCGCTTCTCATATATGTACTGCGCCACCCTTGAATTGAGTATCGCCATGATATATCTCATATCAAGTCCCGGTATATGTGGAATGACCACATTGCAACTGTTCAACGTAAGCCTCTGCCTGTCGTCATATGCAAATACAAGCTGTCTGTTGATAAACCTGTAGATCAGTTTCTCCGGAGCCCGGTAAAGCTCCAGCGGCGCCGCCTGCTGATACAGGGTAAGTTCCGGATACATATATTTTTCCGTTTTTCCGCATCTGTATCTGTATACATCTGCTCCGGTTATCACTGCCTCCATTCCCTCTCCGCATTCTGTGGACACATATTTTGCATTATCCCCGGTCACTATTCCCAGTGCAAAATCTGCCTGTCCACGCAGAAATTCACAGTTATCTGTATTTTCTATTCTGCAAAGCAGCCTGTACTCATCATCAGTGAGCCTAAGCATAAAATTCTCACTGCCAAGCGGCCTGTCCGTTCCTACAACAAACTCTCTGCCGTCTCTCTCGATCACCGCACCTTTGCTATGTCCAGGATCAAAACTCTTTTCAAGCTGCAGCACCAACGATGGACATTGCACACCATAGAATGCATCGCCAAGGAAACTCACCCGGCTCACATTTGCCGATTCGGCTATGATCTCCCTGATCGTCTTATGATTATGTACATCTAACAATGCCTCCGGCAGCACAAATGCAAGAACTCCTTCATCTGTCAACAGCTTCAGCGCACACTCCACGAACACATCAGACGACTCCACGCCCCTTCCGGCTGCAGTTCTGTATGCTTTCCTGAGTAATGTCCGTGTCTCCCTGTCAAATGTATATCCCCACGGCGGGTTACCGATGATGATGTCATATCCCGGATCAGCCAAGAGCTTCTTATCATCCCCACCACATTCTGAATCATTCCTGTATTCTGAAATGAAGTCTCTGCGCTCTATGTGCTCATATATTGTCCGGATCGCTTCGTCCACATTGACATGTCTTCTTCCGGACAATCTCCCAAGTGCCAGATTGAACCTCGCAAGCTGTACACTGAGTTCATCTATATCGCACGCATATATATTATTTAGTTCTATATCATCCGGAAGCTGTATAAGGAAATTACCGGTTCCGCAACATGGATCGAATAATCGCTTACCGCCCTCAGATATTCTGCTTCCCATATCACCGGTCACATCACTTATCAGCGTTCTTACTACCTTTGTCGGCGTATAATATGAACCAGCCGCCTTCCGGCTGCCTGCATCTCTTATAGACATATAGAGAAGTCCAAGTACGTCCTCCCCCTTTTGATAATAGTAATTGGTGTCCATAAGATTTTTGTTATTATTTGCCCATGATAATGCTGCTTTTTTGTCCTGAATTATATCATCGATCAGCGCACTCCATACACCAATTGTCAAGCTTCCATCTATATATGCAGGGAATATTTCTCTGTCAACAGTAATCTCACCACTGCTTACCAGCAGCTTGAGTGCACAATCCGCCAGCAGAGTTCTCATGACCATCTCAGTCACACATATATTCTGCCTCTCCAGCTTATCCACCAGACTTTTTACTGTGTCTGTACTCTCGCAAATGTCTGACACATATCTGTCATACAATCCTTTGCCGGACACATACCGCTTATTCCGCCGGCTTCTGAGCGACCTTCGTTCGCCAGTTTCCAGTGACTGTTTCAGATTACTTACGTACTCCTCTGTGAAATACATCTGACCGGCCGGATCTATGCCCTGTGATTCAATTTTCCCAAGTCTGAGCCAGTTCCGCCCCGTTGCCCTCGATATTGAAAGCTGCTGACACAATCCATCCAGCGTTATGTATTCCTCACTCATACACAGCCCCTCGTTTCTTCATATGTCTGCCTCATATGCTTTTCCTGATCATATTCAAATATATTCATACGCAAAATCTCCGCCTTATTCTTCTTCAAAAAATCAGCCAGAATATTATTCCTGCTCTTATGAAAAATGTGATATAAAAGCATGAGAAATTCGCAAATTATAGATACGTTGGAATGGTCCGTTTCTTACGTTCGGACTCATAGAAACCTTCGACTTGAAACCTATGCTTTGAACGGATTGTAACACCTCGCCCAGCCTTTGTCTATACTTTAGGCAAAACTCTCCAAAACGGAGAATTATAACTCTGGCTGAGGTTCTTTGGATGGCTCTACACAGCCAGAACCCGCAAGCTGTCTCTTAAATATAGTTCTAAATATCAATCTCACAAGTGGTCCGCAATAGCAGAGCTGCCAGAGCAGTGCAACAGGGAGATTCATTCCCCATGTCTGGATAAATGTACCAACACTTGGTGAATCCTTGAACAAAACAGTTGCTATAAGGCTCATGATTGGGCACATCATTATGCAGATGTAGAATGATATCATGAAGGTTATCACCTGTGGTCTGTCAGTCGGTCTCACGATCTTGAACGCAAGCATTGGTGCAAGCTTTCCAACCACGAAAAGCTCAAGCACAATAGCTATCGGCCACATGATCGGCATCTCATGAAGTGCCATGACAAATGTCTGATTGGTGAAACCTCCTGTGCTTAATGCTACATTGTAGCAGATCATTCCATAGACCATTAACATGGCCATGATCGTTGTGAATACGAATTCCTGTAATTTGTTTTGTGGCATAATAATTTCCTCCTTACGAAAATAATATTGAGCATGCGCATTCAAAGGCGCTTCGCGCAGGCGCATGCGTGCTTCTCAAGGATTCCTCCCGCTTACGCGGGCCCCTCCTTATGAAAATAAAAAGCCCAACGAAACTTTCATCTCGTTGAGCTTAACTGCGACTACCATTAATTGCCCCTATAATAGCACATAAACTTTTATATTGCAAGTAATTTTCAGTTTTTTATATACAATTCAAATGCTTACGCCTGCCCAGCTACGGCCTTCTTGCCTGTGTACAGCTGATAATATCTGCCCTTCATATCTATGAGCTGGTCGTGGGTGCCTCGCTCTATGATGCGTCCCTGCTCCATGACCATGATGCAGTCCGCGTCCTTGACCGTGGAAAGTCGGTGAGCTATGACAAATGACGTTCTTCCCTCCATGAGGGCATCCATTCCCTTTGAAACCATAGCCTCGGTTCTCGTATCAATGGATGATGTAGCCTCGTCCAGGATCAGTGCTGGTGGATCTGCAACCGCCGCCCTCGCAATCGCAAGAAGCTGTCTCTGTCCCTGACTGAGGTTTGAACCGTCCCCGGTGAGCACCGTGTTGTAGCCGTCAGGAAGTCGCTTTATGAAATCGTGAGCATTTGCAAGCTTTGCAGCCTTGATGCACTCCTCATCCGTGGCATCCAGCTTGCCGTATCTTATGTTATCCATGACTGTTCCTGTGAACAGATGTGTATCCTGAAGAACTATACCAAGACTTCGTCTGAGATCCGGCTTCCTGATCTTGCCTATGTTGATATTGTCGTACCTTATCTTGCCGTCCTGTATATCATAAAACCTGTTTATCAGATTGGTGATGGTCGTCTTGCCCGCGCCTGTACTTCCGACAAATGCTATCTTCTGACCAGGCTTTGCATACATATTTATGTCGTGCAGAACTATCTTATCCGGATTGTAACCGAAGTCCACATTCTCAAATTCAACCTCGCCTGTGAGCTCCCTGTATGTGACCTCGCCAGTCTCATGCCTATGTCTCCATGCCCAGAGTCCGGTTCTCTCCTCGGTCTCCGTGAGATTGCCATCTGCATCCTTCTTTGCATTTACCAGCTCAACATAGCCCTCGTCCTCCTCTGGCTTCTCATCCGTCATGGTAAATACCCTGTCGGCTCCAGCTGCAGCCATGACTATGGCGTTGATCTGCTGGCTTATCTGTGTAACCGGCATCGTAAAACTCTTGTTAAGCGTCAGGAATGCCACAAGCGTTCCTATGGTAAGACCTGACCATCCATTTACTGCAAGTACACCTCCAAGTACAGCGCAGAGAACATAGCTTATGTTTCCAAGGTTCGCATTCACCGGCATGGTAATGTTGGCTATCATATTTGCCTTGTAGGCGCTGTCCTGAAGAGATCTATTCAATTTGCAGAAATCGTCATATGCCTTTTCTTCGTGGCAGAACACCTTGACAACCTTCTGGCCGCTCATCATTTCCTCTATATAGCCATTTACCTTACCAAGATCCTGCTGCTGCTTCATAAAGTATCTTCCCGACTTCGCGCCCAAGCTCGACGTCGCCTTTATCATGATAAGCACCATGACGACTGACAGCACCGTGAGCGGTATATCAAGAACTATCATCGCAATGAGTGTTGAGATAAATGTGATGCTTGAGTTGATAAGCTGCGGCATACTCTGGCTTATGACCTGACGGAGTGTGTCAACATCATTGGTGTACACCGACATGATATCTCCGTGTGCATGTGTGTCAAAGAAAGATATCGGAAGGGATTCCATACGTTCAAAAAGTTCAACTCTGAGTCTCTTCATGGTTCCCTGAGTCACATTTACCATGATCCTGTTGTACGCGTATGCGCAAATGATTCCCAGCACAAGTATAAGACCAAGCCCCAGCATCCTGTGGGCGAGAGGTCCATAATCAGGCGTGCTCTGTTTCATCATCGGTTCAATATATACATCGATAAGTTTCTGCATGAACATCGATATACTCAGTATTGCAAGTGCTGATATAAGTATGCTGACCACAACTGTAACGCATGCCAGCTTGTATTCCTTGAGGACATATCTGAGCAATCTTCCAAGTGCCTTCATGGGATTTTTGCCCTGATCCTTTCCAGGTCTCTTCAGCCCTGCATCCACTTTATCATCCATCTTATTTTCACTGTATTTCTCTGTATTTCCTGTCATTACACTGCCTCCTTTCCTCCATAATTAATTCATCTTCTCATCGAAATCACCGCCGCCAGACATCTGTACGTCGTAGATCTCCTTATATATCGTGTTGTTCTTTAACAGATTCTCATGTGTGTCGAAGCCGCTGACCATTCCGTTATCCAGAACTATGATCCTGTCAGCATCCTGCACACTTGATATTCTCTGGGATATGATGATCTTGGTGGTGTTCGGTATCTTGGTTGCAAATGCCTGCCTGATCTTCGCATCCGTGGCGGTGTCAACTGCGCTTGTGGAATCATCGAGAATGAGTACCTTCGGGCTCTTGAGCAGCGCTCTGGCAATGCAGAGTCTCTGCTTCTGACCGCCGGACACATTGCTTCCGCCCTGCTCGATCCAGGTGTTATATCCATCCGGCATCCTGTCTATGAACTCATCCGCACAGGCAAGCGCGCACACCTCACGGCACTCTTCCTCCGTGGCATCCTCCTTGCCCCATCTCAGGTTGTCGAGTATCGTGCCTGAGAACAGCACATTCTTCTGTAGCACAACCGCCACCTCGTTTCGGATGACCTCCATATCGTAATCACGCACGTCATGTCCTCCGACACAGACCGAACCACCGTCCGGTTTCACATCGTAAAGTCTGCTTATCAGATTGACAAATGTCGACTTACCGCAGCCGGTTCCACCTATCACACCGACCGTCTCACCGGATTTTATGTGAATGTCAATATCCTTCAGCGTGTCCTCTGCACTTCCAGCCTTATACACGAAATCCACATGGTTGAAATCTATTCTTCCATCAGGCACCTCCATGATCGGCTCATCAGGATTTGTCATGGTCGGAGTCTCCTCAAGGACCTCAGATATACGTCTCATACTCGCCATGCTCATGGAGATCATGACAAATACCATGGACAACATCATCAGCGACATCATCATGCTCATGACATAGCTGAAAAGTGATGTAAGATTTCCAGTTGTCATGCTACCACCGACTATAAAGTGCGCTCCGATCCACGACAGGAGCATCATACATGTAAAGATGACAAACATCATGATAGGATTGTTGAAAGCCAGCAGGCTCTCAGCTTTTATGGACAATTCTGCAAGGACCTCTGCTGCCTTCCCAAACTTCTTATCCTCGTATTCTTCCCTGACAAATGCCTTTACGACTCTTATCGCTGATACATTTTCCTGAACGCTGGCATTCAGGTTGTCATAGTTTCTGAACACCTCGTCAAATATAGGTGTCACCTTGAATATGATGTAGAACAGACCAAATGCAAGAACCACAAGTGCTGCCACAAATACAAGTGACAGCTCCACGTTGATTGTAAAGCACATTATCATACTGCAAATGAGCATGAGTGGCGCACGGACTGCGATTCGTATGAGCATCTGGTACGCGTTCTGTACATTTGTCACATCCGTCGTCATACGTGTTATAAGACTGGCGGTGCTGAATTTGTCAATGTTGGTAAATGAGAACTCCTGAACATTCCTGTACATGCCCTCCCTCAGGTTACACGCGAATCCTGTTGATGCGCTGGCAGCGAATTTGCCCGCCATCACTCCAAAGAAAAGGCTTAGGAAAGCCAGTACAAGCATGAGTCCGCCATACATATACACCTTGCTCATGTCCTGTCCGTTGATTCCCTCATCGATTATCTTGGCGGTCACAAATGGAATGAGGATCTCCATGAAGACCTCTGCCGCCGTAAATACAGGTGTGAGTATTGAGTCATTCTTGTACTCGCCCACCTGACCAAGCAATGTTTTGATCATTCTATTTCCTCCTTGTTTCAGTTTGAAATGCTGACAGAATCCTCAGATGCACAAAATCAGGAATTTGATTTATGATATGCGATATCTGATCGTCAGCTATGTGTGATTTGACGCAAGTTGCATAAATATTAATACTTCTATTTTTTAATGTCAATAGTATACAGAGGCGTTTTGTTTGTGAAATTTCTGTGTATTTAAAGTATTTAAAGACATATTAAAATAAGGCATATGAACATCTTTTTAGTCCATATGCCTCATTTTATAGAGATCTAATATGTAATTTCCGCTCTAACAGCCATTTCATTCAAAGCCATCAATGGGTCTTGAACCTTTTCTTAACACAAATTCCTGCAACCCCCACTATTGAAACAAACATAAGAATCACATACAACTGCAAGTCTGTACTGTCACCAGTTTTTGGAGATGATTGTGTTGTTTTATCCGTTGTACTTGTCTCCTGTGTTTTATTGGTTGTACCTTCCGAAGGCTCCTGTGTTGTACTGGTTGTGTCTTCCGAAGGCTCCTGTGTTGTACCGGTTGTGTCTTCCGAAGGCTCCTGTGTCCCCGTTGTCTTCTCGTTTACTGTAAAATGAGCTGTCGCTGTTCCGCTCTCAGAGACAATGCCAAGTGTATGCTCACCCTCCGAAAAACCGGCAACATAATCCTCTTTCAATGTTACGATTATACTTCCAGATTCCACCGTATAATTACTCTCATCTATGGTCTTTCCGTCAACCTCAACACGAATAAAATCCCTGTATGCAGCATCAGATGTGAATGATAGTGCATTCTTCGCACCTGCTGTTACTGTCGCTCCGTCTCCCTTGATAATAACAGGGGCAAGTTTCGCAAGCACTGTGTCTTCCTTTTTAATTTCATTTTCTGCTTCTTCATCACTAAAATACTTATTACATTTATCACAGAACCAATATGTGCTGTTTCCTTCTTTTGCAGCAGTAGCAGCTTGCTTTTCTACTTTTTCCATATCGTGACCGGCGTTTTCTGCTGTCCGTACATTTTCCTTTGTTTGAGATTCAAAAGCAGAATTTTCAAATGTCACACTGTATGTAGTTAATTCTGGCAATACGCAGTTCTTTTCCTGTATTACTGTTGCTGTTGTATCTGCTGTCTCACTTTCTACGCCATCACATGCTGTACATTTTCTTTCTGCTGTACAGTGTTGATTGTCTGTGCTCCATGTGTATGTTACATCTCCATAACTATGACCTACTGCCGGAATCTCCGTATAGGTGGTGTAATCACAGTTACTGCAGGTATCGTAAGTTTCCCAACCGTTTGCGGTACAAGTCGCCGCCTGTGCATCGTGATGTACGAGGTCGTGACCCGTAGCTTGGATCGTCTCTGTTTTTATTCTGCCGCATCCAATGCAAGTATACTTTCTCTCCCCCTCTGTTGTGCAGGTTGGAGAAATAGTTATAGTGCCATTATCCCAAATATGTATTCCAACATCGCCCTTTTCTGCGCAGACATTACACTCATGCCAATGATTGTTTTCATCCGAAATCCAGTTTGAGTTCCAATCATGTCCGAGAGGGGTGGATGTTCCTCCGCAGATCGTGCAAGTCTGTCCGCTTGTGCAGGTTGCCGTTCCGCTCCACACATGCGCAGAACGTGGATTGGTGATATTAGTGCCACATTCTGTGCAATAAACGTGATGCCAATGATATCCAGCGTCTTTGTATTCATAAGTTTCGGTTGTTCTTACCCATTTACCACAGATGTCGCAATAGGCTTTGCCCGCATATGCCGGTATCCGCAGCAGCATCAGCACCATGCACATAGTGAGCAGGGTGGTCAAAATTCTTCTCTTCATATAGTTCCCTCCCTTAAAAATAAATCTGAGTTTGGTTAGTGATTTCTGTATATAAAGATTTTATCATTTTGACTTCTTCCATGTAATCTCCGTTTCGATACGAAAATGTATATTTTCCTATTTCAGCATATAATTTTTCAGCTCATCCCTCTTATTTATATTCATTTTTTCATAAATCCTGCTCAGATAAGTTTTAACCGTATTGGGTGAAAATCCCAGATAATCTGCAATTTCCTGATTATTCCAATCTCGGCTTGCCAGCATTGCAATCGAGAATTCCACTGTGGATAATGCATCCGTCACTGAATTTCCTGACATAGGATTGTGGATTGACATCCATCCCCTGCTAAAGGCAATGACTTTATCAGATAATTTGTTATATAGTTTTGAATCCTCCTTGCGGATACATGACTCCAGAAGTCCCTGCAGCAAACCATGATGTTCAACGAAAGGTTCCAGAAATTCGTCTTCTTTCGCCACGTTCCACGCCAGCATCAATGCATCTTTTGCTTTCTGCTGATTTTTCAGATTCATCTGACACATTGCAATCATACAATACAGATAGATCATACTAATAGGATATATATCATCCCTGAACATCAATGCTGCCTCGCAAATTCCAAGTGCCCTGCCATACTCGCCTTTTAAATATGCCATGTGAGCTATTACATAGGCAGAAAACAGCTTAATTCCAGGCGGCAATGTTACTGCATAAAGCTCCACATCCGGAAGTTCATCCACCGAAAGATGCAAAAGCACAGAGGACATATATCCCGCAAATACACTGACAGCCCTGTCCTCAGCGGATGAAGGATTTTTCGTCTCTTTTTCAAGACATTTCTGAATCTCCCTCAGTCCTTTCCTTGATGCAGCTTCTCTGCCAAGTGTCAGATTAGAGTATACATATAACAGGCAGGATGACATCTTCAATTTTATATTATGGCTCATCAGATAACGTTCTGCTATATGATTGCACTCCTCCGCCTGCCCGGTAAAATAATAGTATTCAGCACGTGCTATCTCCTGAAAATCCCTGTCTTCAAAACTGTCTACCATCTTTTTCGCTTCACCCGGCTGAAATGCTGCATTGATCAACGGCAGTATGGTATATTCACTCATAATCGTATCCCTCCAAACCAACGATCCGCCAAATCATTTATCAATCGCTCTAAGTATAAATCCTGCTGCCACTCCAGCTGCCACGCCTACCACTATTCCGCCAATGATATCTGTTGGGAAATGCACATACAGATACATTCTTGAGAACGCTATGAGGATCGCTATCACACAGGATATTGCGCCCAGCAGTTTCTTCCTGCTCATGAACAACGCCGTGACAGCCGCAAATGACGCCGCCGTGTGTCCCGATGGGAAGGAGTAATCCGTTGGTTTCTTCACTATCAGATCTGTAAAATCCGCCACATCATATGGTCTTGTTCTGGCGACAAGATTCTTTAACAGGCAGTTGGTTATAAGAAGATCAAGGATAAGTGCGATGGCCATGCACAGCCCTGCCTTCCTCGTCTTTGGAATAATCAGCAGCACAGCCGCCAGCACTATCCACAGTATTCCCGCATTTCCAAGGGATGTGATCGCCACCATGAGCTTGTCAAGCCATGGGGTATGTATATTCTGGAGAGCGTCAAGGACTTCTATCTCCCACATCAGAAATTACCGCCGTTCCAGCCCCAGTCATGTACGCCGTGGTAAGTCACGTACACCGCATTTCCCGGGATTCCAAGTACATCTGCAAATATATCGCAGATCTTTCCTGTCATGGCATCACACGCTTTAGGAGTCACATCACCGAATACGCTAACTTCCACATATGCACCCTTATCAAGTTTCTTTCCGCCCATGAACAGGTCGTATCCATCGTTGATGCCGACCATAAGGTAGCTCTCCGTCTTGTTCATCGTTGTTATCGCCTGACCGAGACTGCTCTTAAGAGTCTCCTTCTGGTCATCGCTCATCTTCACTGTAACCTTTGAATCTATAAATGGCATTTCTTTGTCCTCCTAAATTATATTACAAAAAATCCTCAAACTCTATCTCAGACGGCAGTCTCAGATCGCCTCTCGGGCTGACCGACACGGTTCCGACCTTCACACCGTCCGGCATACAGTTTCTCTTGAACTGCTGGCGGAAGAATCTCGTGTAGAATACCTTCTGCCATTTGTCGATCTCGCTGTCTGAGAAATTGTACTCGTCACTCTGTCTTACAGCCTCCTTGCACAGCTCATTTACCTCCTCAGGGGACATTCCATATCGCAGTGTATAATATAAGAAGAAATCGTGCAGGATGTATGATCCCACGGTGTCCTCCGTCTTCTGCGCGATGGTTCCGTCCGGGTTCGGTGGAAGCAGCTCCGGGCTGACCGGTGTGTCTATGATATCGTCTATGATCGGCGCGATGCCCACAAATCCATCAATCTCCATGAAGTGTCCGACTTCGTTCACAAGTGAGCGCACCAGCGTCTTTGGTATACTTGTATTCACCGCATACATGCTCATATGGTCGCCGTTGTAGGTGCACCAGCCAAGTGCCAGCTCCGAGAGATCTCCGGTTCCAACCACGAAGCCGCCCTCCTTGTTTGCGACATCCATGAGTATCTGCGTTCTCTCCCTCGCCTGACAGTTCTCATAAGTGACGTCATGCACGCTCTCGTCCTGTCCGATATCGGCAAAATGCTGTCTCACCGATGCAGCTATGCTTATCTCTCTGCTGTCACAGCCGAGCAGTCTCATGAGCTTTGTGGAGTTGTTCTTCGTCCTGTTTGTCGTTCCAAATCCCGGCATGGTGATTCCAACGACAGTTGTAGATGGAAGTCCTGCATTCTTCACCGCCTGTGCCGAAACCAGCAGAGCCAGTGTGGAATCAAGTCCACCTGACACTCCCACGACCACACATTTGCAGTGGGTCGCCTCTATCCTTCTCTGAAGTCCGGCAACCTGCATCTTGAATATCGCCATGCACCTCTCAAGCTTATTTCCCGATGGGACAAATGGTGTCATCTTCACCTTCATGAGCACATTTCCTTTGTCCATGAGTGGGGTATCGCACACCACCGTCTCAAACTTTCTGAATGCGAAATCACGCTTACAGTCGGCAAATGATTTGTTTGCTATCCTGTCGTGTCTTATCTTGGTAAGACTTATATCCCTGATCAATACTCCGTCCTCAAATGGCTTTACCTCGCCGAGGAGTTTGCCGTTCTCGTACATCAGATTGTGTCCTGAAAATACCAGATCCGATGTGGACTCGTACATTCCAGCCGACACATACACATATCCGCACAGGCAGTCCGACGACACACTTCCTATCAGCTTGTGCCTGTATGCAGCCTTTCCGATGACCTCATTTGACGCGGAAAGGTTGAGTATCACCTCTGCTCCCGCCATGGCAAGAAGTCTTCCCGGCGAAACCGGAGTCCAGGCATCCTCACATATCTCTATGCCAAGCTTGACTCTCTGATCTCCGCTGCCCATCTCTATCATCACATTGTTGCCAAACAGCACTTCACTGCCAACAGCCCTGTCCCCGGCTTTCTTTGAACCGGCATTGTATTCAAGCTCATCTCCATCATCTTCCGGGTCCATGAGATTGACCATCACCGCATCATACTTTCTGGCTGAGAACCATCTCTTCTCGTAGAACTCACCGTAGTTTGGAAGGTAAGTCTTCGGCACGATGGCCACGACTCTTCCGCCCTGCAGGAACGCCGCACAGTTGAACAGCTCTCCGTCCACCTCAAATGGCAGACCGACCACCAGTGCCGACTGACCAGTACAAGTCGCCATGGCAAGCTGAAGAAGTCCTCTTCTCGCACCATCTATGAGCTTTCTGTTCTCAAACAGATCCGCACAGGTATATCCCGTGATAGACAGCTCCGGCGTCACTATGACATCCGCGGCATCCTTATACTCTTCATATATATCCATTATCTCTCTGACATTACCGCTGACACTTCCGATGTGGACCTTCGGTGTAACGGCCGCCACACGCAGCATATTCTTCATTGTTACCTCCTTGTAAAATCTCATTTGATTTTGCCTTTTCATAACATTTACACTTTACCACCCGGAGACATTTATTTCAACGAAGTTCACAACTTGATGAGTCTCTATTTTCGGTCATTTCCCAGTTCAGGGCTTGTCCGCCGGGTGTCAGATAACTTTGTGTTTTTTATCTTTTGGCGAAAATGCTTTAAAAAAAGGCTCCCGGACATATCATTGCGCCGGGAGTCTTTTTTCTGCCATGCAGACATCCAGTGACATACGTTTTATCCGCCATCACTCAACACTGCATCTATATATTATAATGTACTGATTACTTTCCAAGTGGCTTGCCTGTGAGCTTCTCATATCCCTCAAGGTAGATGTCGATGGTCTTCTGAGCGACATCCTCTGGAAGCTTCCAGCCCTTGTCAGGATTAGCCTTCAGCCAGTCACGTGCGAACTGCTTGTCAAATGATGGCTGGCCATGACCTGGCTCATATACATCTGCTGGCCAGAATCTTGAGCTGTCAGGTGTAAGCATCTCATCGCCGAGAACGATATTGCCATTCTCATCGAGACCAAACTCAAACTTTGTATCTGCAATGATGATTCTTCTTGTAAGTGCGTACTCTGCACACTTCTTGTAAAGTGTGATGGTGTACTCCTTGAGCTTTGAAGCGTACTCCTCGCCCTTGCCAGGGAAGTACTTCTCAAGGTGAGCAATGCTCTGCTCATATGATATATTCTCATCGTGATCGCCAATCTCGGCCTTTGTTGATGGTGTGTAGATAGGCTCAGGAAGCTTATCAGACTCCTTTAATCCCTCTGGGAGCTTGATTCCACATACTGTGCCGTTCTCCTTGTAGCTTGCCCAGCCGCTTCCTGTGATGTATCCACGAACGATACACTCGATTGGAAGCATCTCAAGCTTTCTGCACATCATGCTGTTGCCGTCGAACTTCTCCTGCTGGAAGAACTCAGGCATATCCTTTACATCAACTGAGATCATGTGGTTAGGAAGAATGTCCTGTGTCATGTCAAACCAGAACTTTGACATCTGTGTCAGAACTGTTCCCTTCTTGGAAATTACATTGTCGAGGATGACATCGAAGCAGCTTATACGGTCTGTAGCTACCATGATCAGGCTGTCTCCATTGTCATAAATCTCACGTACCTTACCTTCTTTGATTGGCTTTAATTCCTGCATTTTTTTATCTCCTTGATATTTGTATTAATACCTGTTAGAAATTGTATTCATATAAGTGTGTATCACTTTTTATGGTTGCTTGTCAAGGCTTTGACAGCCCTCAAAAATTTTTTCTCAAAATTTGTCAAGGTTTATGCGCCTCACGGGATTTTTATTGTGTAAAAGCACATTTTTCATCTTTACAATATCATTTGTGATGACTATAATAACAGAGCACAATATCTAGTGGGTGCTTCACATTATTTCCACCAAATATATTGTGTTTACATATTTTTTCTTTATAAATAATTCCATGCGGCACAGGCAGCCGCATCTACTATATTACGTCGAACCAGACCTGATTGGCCTGATTTCAGTTAACTTGAATGATTGGAATATTACGATTAAATTTACCATTGAATTGGAAGAGGGAGGCTATTGCTGTGTCAGAGGAAGCTAAAACACACGTACACGTAATCAAAAGGAATGGAGAAGAGGTGACATTTGACCTGTCAAAGATCGAGAATGCCATCAAAGCTGCCAACAATGAGGTTGACAAACTCCACCAGCTCAACGAATATCAGGTTCACGCCATCGCGGACAACCTGGAGAAACAGATAGAATCAATGTCCCACGCAGTTCACGTGGAGGACATTCAGGATATGGTCGAGACCGGTATCATGGAGATGAGAGGATATGAGGTTGCACAGAAATATGTGCGTTACCGTTACAAGAGAGAGCTCGCACGTAAGTCCAACACCACGGACAACGGAATCCTTGCGCTCATAGACCATATGAACGAGGAAGTCAATCAGGAAAACTCCAACAAGAATCCGGTGATCAACTCGACACAGCGTGACTACATGGCCGGTGAGGTATCCAAAGATCTGACCAAGAGAATGCTTCTGCCTGAGGATATAGTTGAGGCACATGAGGCCGGAATCATACATTTCCATGATTCTGACTACTACGCTCAGAAGGAGCACAACTGTGACCTCATCAACCTTGAGGATATGTTGCAGAACGGAACAGTGATAAGTGAGACCATGATCGAGAAGCCGCACAGCTTCTTCACGGCATGCAACGTCACCACGCAGATCGTGGCACAGGTTGCCAGCAACCAGTACGGCGGACAGACATTTACCCTGTCCCATCTGGCACCATTTGTGGATGTTAGCAGGAAGAAGCTCCGTGCACAGGTCATCGAGGAGCGCAAGGACTGTGGCGAATCCCTTGATGATGCCATTATCGACAAGATAACAGAGAAGAGACTTCTGAACGAGGTCAAAAGTGGAATACAGACTATACAGTACCAGCTCATCACCCTGATGACATGTAACGGACAGGCACCATTTGTCACCATGTTCATGTACCTGGATGAGGTTCCTGAGGGACAGACAAGGGATGACCTGGCACTCATCATAGAGGAGGTCCTGAATCAGAGGATCAAAGGAGTTAAGAACGAGAAGGGAATCTGGATCACTCCGGCATTTCCTAAGCTCATATATGTTCTGGACGAGGACAACATCACCACAGATTCCAAATACTGGTATCTGACCGAGCTTGCCGCCAAATGCACCGCAAAACGTATGGTTCCTGACTACATCTCCGCCAAAGTCATGAGAGAGATGAAGGACGGCGACGTATATCCATGCATGGGCTGCAGATCATTTCCTACAAAGGAGGACGGCATCAGGAATCCTGATGGATCCCGCAAATATTACGGACGTTTTAACCAGGGCGTCGTGACCATTAATCTTGTTGATGTGGCATGTTCATCATACGGCGACATGGACAAATTCTGGAAGATCCTGGACGAGCGTCTTGAGCTTTGTCACAAGGCACTCAGATGCAGACATGAAAGACTGCTCGGGACCATATCAGATGTCGCTCCTATACTGTGGCAGCACGGTGCGCTGGCAAGACTTAAGAAAGGCGAGAAGATTGACAAGCTGCTCTTCGGCGGCTACTCAACTATTTCCCTTGGCTATGCCGGTCTCTGCGAAATGTGTGTCCGTATGATCGGCAAAACACATACATCCGAGGAAGGCAAGAAATTTGCGCTCGCTGTAATGCAGAAGCTCAACGACAAATGTGCTGAGTGGAAGGCTGCTGAGAATATCAGCTATTCCGTATACGGAACACCTATGGAGTCCACTACTTATAAATTTGCCAAGAATCTGCAGAAGCGTTTCGGCATCATCCCGGGCGTAACAGACAAGAATTACATAACCAACAGCTATCACGTACATGTAACCGAGCACATAGACGCCTTCAGCAAGCTGAAGTTTGAGTCAGAATTCCAGAAGCTGTCACCGGGCGGCGCCATCAGCTATGTTGAGGTTCCAAACCTCCAGAATAACATAGACGCAGTCCTTGAAGTCATGAAGTTCATATACGACAACATTCTCTATGCAGAGCTCAACACCAAGAGCGACTACTGTGAGAAATGTGGCTATGACGGCGAGATCAAGATCGTGACAGACGATTATGGCAAGTTGGTGTGGGAGTGCCCTAACTGCGGCAACCGCGACCAGAACACTCTCTTCGTTGCAAGACGTACCTGCGGTTATATCGGAACCCAGTTCTGGAATCAGGGACGTACACAGGAGATCAAGGACAGAGTCCTTCACCTGTAGAATTAGTCAGCTTAAAACTGATACTTTCAGATAAAAATACAGACAGCACAATTGTGAATGAAGTGACCTCAAAAAACAATTGACTGTCTGTATTTTTATTACTTTCTTATAACTACAATATCTAGCATACCCTCATGTAAGCGGCATCATCTGCAAAATCCGGCTGATCCGAAACAAACTTTATAACATCTGCGGATTTTACGCCTGGATTTCTTTTGATATAAGCAGTGAGCATTTCTAATCTTGCTGCATTCTTCTGAGCATAATGCTCCATAGCCGAGACAAACTCAAAATAAGAATCATCTATATTGTTGAGCAGTTTTCTTAATTCTTCCATAACTACGCCCCCTTACATTTCTATTCTCATATATATATATTATAGTTATCATATCCATGATTCTCAAAATAATACCAATATGGTTTATTATCTATTCCATACGAAATATGTACTGCGTATGTTTTTCCTTCGTATTTACTATAATTCGTATTTATTTCTCTGCAGATTTTTGCATATTCTGCCCTATCCAAGATAAATGTATTATAAACAAATCTCACAACTTCTCCTATCATTCATAATATCATCTGCACATAAATTACACAAGCTAACACCAAAACATATTATATACCCTAATTTGTGATAATTAATGCAAATGTAATTTTTGATAGATTTAGATGTAATAATCCGTTTAATACGTCTCCCACAACTTCATCTTCTTGGCATTATCCACTATGTCAATGCAGCTTCCGTCAATTGCATTTATACATATAATCTGGGATATCTCCCCTACCGTGTCCTGTCCCCGAAGCTCCTCGCTCTGTGTAAATATCCATGCAGGAATGTAGCAGAGCTTTCCATCGTCATCTGCTGTCGCCATGTATCTGAGTGCCACGTTGTTGAACTGAACCTTGCCATATCTGGTCTGGTATTTCTCATAATATGTTGCAATGCCCTCATTTGCCTTTGCGATCATGTCGTTCCAGCTCATGAGTTCCACATCCTCCGCCTGCAGGGATGAAGGATCTGTGTAAAGCTGGGAAAACATATCTACAACTCCATCATCATCAATATTTAATGTTACACTGTCACCAGGCTCAAACATATAGCCATTCTGTGTCTGGAGATTGTCAACGTTATATAATTCGCCCTCTCTCTCCTTTGCTCCGTATATAGACCTGCTGAGCGTTACCGAGTATCCACTCACCTTGGTCTGCTTTACCTCGCCATTGTCATCCGACCATATTCTGGCAAGCGGCTCTGTCTTTGTACTCTCCATACCGTCTATCCCCATCTTTGAGAGGAAATTCATCGCTTGGGATATGGCATCGTTCTCCGTGAGTTTGCTCTCATTTGTGACATTGGTCAGATCTATGTCTGTGGCATTGCTGATGCCCGTCACATAGGTGTATGTTGCGCCGCTCACACCATCCAAAAGCTTGTTTTCCTCACTCTCGGATTTGTAAAATGATATATACACACCTGCGTCTGTATTGTCATCCTCACCGCCATACTGTGATATACTCACCGTATATTCCTTGTCTCCATATTTGCCTGTATACGATGAATACGGATCATCATAATTCTCCAGCAAAGGAAGTGAATCCGGTGCATCTGCCATCTGCTTCTTGTATGTCTCTATCTGGGTATCATACCAGGCATCCGACGAATCATCCCCCTGCCCCTGAGCCTCCTTCTTAAACTTCTCTGTACTCTCTATCATACTCTTCAGCTCATCCTTGGTCTGCACTCCATCCTTGCGGATATATATGCCCTGGGACTTGTCCAGGAGTCCCTCGACAATGCTCTGTATCTGTGCAGCATCAAGCTTCATAGTGCTGTAATATACCCTCTTCATGGAATCCGTATCAGGAATATCTATCGAACCGGAACAGCTTATCTCTGACAAGCCCGAATTGCCCACATCAAATGTCTCATCACACTTCTCCGGGATTCCCAGACTCTTTGCAAGGCTGCCACCCGCATCGTTACTGCCATCATCACTGTATCCACTTGCCGAACCCGACTCTCCATCCAATGTATAATCAACCTTTTTATTTCCACATCCTGTCATCTGCATCGCCATCACTCCTGCCAGCACACATGCCGCTATTCTTGTCGCTCTCTTTCCCATGATTATCTTCCTCCTTGTCATTTCGCAAATATTCATATATTAGACATTTCATCTGACCATATCAGCACATTTATTTTGATATGGTTTTTGTTCCTGCCCCAGTCTCCGGGTCTGTTCCGTACCATGTCTCAAGACATTTTGCAGTCTCAATTATATCTACACAGCTTCCATCCACTGCGTTTATGTACACAAGCTGCACTATATTATCGTATGCGCCATGCTCCTCTGAGATGTCATTATTTTCAGACTGGGTCAGTACCCATGCCGGTATGTACACAAGCTTTTCTCCATCCTGTATACAGGGAACATACATAAATTCCACATTGTTAAACCGCACCTCTGAATAGGCGGTAGGATATTTTTCATAATATTCCACTATGCTCTCGTCAGCCTTATTCACCATATCTTCCCAGCTTAGGAGATCCACCTTTTCCCTGACAAATGAATCCGTATCCGTACTTAAGGTTGCTCTCACATTAAACACTCCGCTGTCATCCACACATACGGATATCCTGTCACCCTCGTACATGACGTAACCATTTTTATTCTTCAGGTTATCCACTCCTGTCGGGTCTATATAGGCAGTATCCACTCCGCCAATCTGTATTCCAAATTCGAACATGTACCCATTCTTTTCAGCTTTTATAATTTCAAATCCGCTGTCCAGCCACGACCTCACCACAGCCTGACTTCCGCATTTTGCCATTCCGGATATTCCCATCCTATCCAGAAATGCCTGAGCTTCATGCTCTGCTGTATTTTCATCTATCCCACATTTATTTTCCTGGTCTTCAATATCGCCGCCAAAATAGTTTTGCCCGGCGGTCTCCGTCATCACTGCATCTTCCAAATCTGCAAGATATTTCTGCTCCTGATCACCCGCCGGCTCATATACTATGCTTACCCTGCCAGATGCATCTGCTGTGTCATCCCCGGATATCCACAGGCTGTACTGTTCACCGTCATGCTGGCCTATGTATATCTTATTTGTCGTATATTCTCTGACCGGCGTATACGAATCGGGGGCTTCCTTCATCCGATTCTTCGTCTCTGCTATGTCACTCTCATATATCTCCGCAACATCCTGCTGCCCTTCTTCCAGCGCCTGCTGCCTGTACACCTCTATGAGGTCTATCTCCTTCTGTATCTCCTCCTTCGTCATATTCTCGTCGCCGTCATCACGGCAATATATTCCCTGGTCTTTGTCAAATACACTCTCCACCATGTCCTGTATCCTCGACGTATCCATCCTCATCCTGTCAAAGCTTACAGTATACGCCCTGTCCACATTTGCAACCTGTATGTCATCATCCACAAGACTTATCTCCGAAAGCTTTGAATGACCGGTATCAAATGTTAGATCACAGCCATCAGGAACGCCAAGCCTTATACCGAGTGGTCCTCCGCCATGATCCTCCTCAATGGAATCACCATATATGTAATCTGTCCTGTCCTCATCACCGCTCGACCTGTTCTCACAGCCACACATGCCACATACGGCAAGTACAGACATGACCAGCGCAGTTTTCCGCCACGAATTTCCTGACATTTTCTGCCTCCCTTCACATTAAACTTCAGAAATGTCTCTGCTCATAATGTATTGTAAAATGGGTGTACATTAAGAAACAATTGCCGGGAACTTTAAGATATTCTTAAGACGAAAAAATCCCTTCCGTATGATGTACCTAATCATACGGAAGGGATCTGTAATCCACATTATATTTAGAATTTGAAAAACATCAGCAGGAGTATGATTCCCACAAGCGTGAGTGCCGCTCCCACCAGAAAGGCTATCTTAAACCACTTCTCATCACCTGTCACCCTGTCAAATGTATCATCCTCAACCTCAACAAAGCTGAGTGCCGTCATGGTCATAAGCCCAAGTCCGGTAAAAATCGCAGATGAAGCAGGTATCCTTATGGCCGGTATAACCCACAATATAAAATATACTACATCACATCCAAGCAATATAAACAGCTTTTTTCCATACTTCTCAAGCATAACCCTCGATCTCCTTAATATAACACTTAACCTGTATCATAACACCTTATATGTGTTTACTCAAGCTTTCCGCCTTTTTGTTCTTAAGCCTCCTTATTATGTCATCACATCCACAGACTGCACTTATTCCCACCGCAATCCCAAGCACGAACAGCATTGTGGAATTGCCATATGCGCTTGCGGCCTTCCAGTCTGAATCAAATGCCGCGCTCAGTGTGTAATAGAGCGGAGCCCCCGGCAGAAGCGGGATAAGTCCGACTATGAGATACTGATTTGCTGGTGCTTTCATGATCCTTGCCGCTATCTCAGCATATATGGCAGCCCACAGGCTTGCCGCAAGAGATGGGATAAATACGTCATCTATGATATTTCTGACCAGAATGTATACTATCCATGTGCACATTCCATTGACCGCCGCCGGTATCACATTTCTCTTTCCTAGATTGAACATAAAAGCAAATCCCAGCGAACCTAATAGAGCAGTGACAACCTGTATGATCGTTTGCTGCACTTGTCTGCACCTCCTAAATCGTGATAAATACCGCCAGTGCAAATCCGCAGGCTATGCCTGCCGCCCACAGCACTGACTCAACCAGTCTCAGGCTTCCAGTTATCGTATCCCCTACAAACATGTCCTTCACTGCATTTGTCAGCGCAAGTCCCGGGATCAGCAGCATTATATCTCCTATCATGACCTTGTCCTCATGTATTGGAAGCACGTGCCCCGCCAGTCCTATCAATACACCCGTGGCAAATGAGCACAGGAAATTAAACAGTATGTTGTTGGTACATATCGGGGCGAAATACATCTGCATCAGCCATATCCCCACAGCAAATGCCGCCGCCATAGCTCCATCAAGTATGGTTCCGCCGAAGAATACCGCAAGCGCTCCCGCCGCCAGCACGCTTCCCACGCACACCCGGAATCTCGGCGCTGATGCCTGCTCTATCTCTTCAATTCGTTCTTTCAGGCCCTCAGTGGCTAGTGGCTGTCTGCAATACTCTCTGCTCAGGGCATTTATCCGCTCCAGCTTCCAGAAGTCCGTCTTTGTCCCATCCCTGGTTCCTCTGGTCATGGAGCACACCGATCCATCCGGCATGTTCATGGTACATACCAGAGTGGATGTAATAGCAAATACGTCCATACGCTCTGCTCCATAAGCAGCTCCCATTCGTCTGAGTGTATCCTCCACTCTCTTCACCTCCGAGCCATTCCGGATCATCATGGCTCCCACATCCATGAACAGACCGAGCATTTTCACATCCTCCGGACTTCCCTGAGGCATATCCCGCAACTTCTCCATTCCGCTGTGCCTGTCAATATCCGCCATACCCATATGCCACCATCCTTTTTGTACAGATATACCTCATGCCATTATCTATCTCATTGGAACCTGCTGGAAGTACTGGTGTCTTCTCTCATCCACCATTTTCTCCAGTTCCTTCTGATTGTGGTTATATATCTTATTTATCTCATCGTTATATCCTATTATTATGTATGGAACCATGCTTTCTATGTATGCAAGGGTGTCATCACAGTCCTTCTCCTTCCTCATCGGAAGCGCCATTCCGCTGCCATCATTCAGCCTGACCTCGATCTGGTAAGACTTACCCGCCTTAATTCCGTACACTTTGTTCTGGGTTATGAGCTTATATACCCACATAAGCTCCCTGGTCTCGGCAAAATTCACCGTATCACCCTTGATATACATGAAGAACTCATTATTTAATCTGAGACCATTCACTGCAGCACCTGATCTGTAAAACTGCTCTATCCTCTCCATCTCATACTCAGGATTCGGCTTCTTCTTACAGTAATCCAGCACGTCTCTTATGTTGCTCTGCCTTATTGCCAGGGATACAAACCATGCCGCAAATGCGAGGAACATCGCGGATCCAAGCCCTATCCATATCGATCCTTCATCTACCCCCATTGCTGCAGCAACACCGGAGATTCCGATTGCTGCAAATATCACTGCTCCAATAATACATTTTATCCTGTACTTTGTTCCAAGCTTCTTTATCATCTGTTTTAACCCCATTTTCTTAATTGTACTCAGTCATATTCCACCTTCATCAGGCAAAGTCCATGTGGAGGCGCCGTAGGCCCCGCCAGCTGCCTGTCCATCCCGGCTATGATCTCAGGAATATGCTCCGCACTCATATTCCCATATCCAACATCTACCAGTGTTCCGGTCAGTATCCTCACCATGTTCTGCAAAAAGCCATTTCCATGGAATCTCATGTGGACGTAGTCTCCCTCCTTGACTATATCCACATCGTATATAGTTCTGACCGTGGATTTCTTCATCTTATTGTTGCCACAAAAAGATCTGAAATCATGCTTTCCGACAAAATACGATGCAGCCTTTTTCATCACATCCACATCAAGTATACTGCCCTGTGGCACACACCACACATAATTTCTATCAAATACAGGTTTCTCAGCACCTACATACAGCGTGTATTCGTAGACTTTACCGGTTGCATTCAGCCTTGCATGAAACCTGTCCCCGGCCACAGCAACATCAAGCGCGCAGATATCCGCAGGCAGATATCTGTTCAGATAATCTTTTATCTCTTCCGGAGTCTTATCTGTTTCTAGCCTTCCGTTCGCCACCATGGCTCTGGCATGTACTCCCGCATCAGTCCTGCCTGCACCATGGATATCGACCTTTGCATCGACCATCCTGGTTAGGACCGCCTCTATTCGCCCCTCCACTGTATCCGCATTTGTCTTGCTCTCCCAGCCGTGATAACGTGTACCATCATAGCTGAAAGTAAATCTGTAATTTACCATATGTCCTCTCCAGGGACCTGCTCGCCTGTGTCTGCCTCAAATTCCTTTACCTGTTCAAGCCAATATTGCTTATCTTTTTCTGTTATCGGTCTTATGACTTTACATGGATTTCCAGCAGCTATCACACCATCCGGAATATCCTTTGTGACAACCGCCCCTGAGCCTATGACAACATTTGAACCTATGGTCACACCCGGATTGATGACCGTATTGCCGCCGATCCATACATTATCGCCTATTGTGACCGGCTTGCCAAGCTCCACACCGGCATTTCTGATCATCGCATCTATCGGATGACTTGCGCAATATATATTGACCCTTGGTCCCAGAAATGCATGATCTCCAATGACGACGTCACACTGATCCAGGACTATCAGCCCTGTATTTGCATAGAAATAGTCTCCCACATGTATATTTGTTCCATAGTCGCAGTAAAATGGCGGCTCTATGTAACACTCCTTTCCCATGTGTGCGAATAATTTTCCAAGATACTCTCCGGTTCTTGTCATTGTCTCAGACCTCGGAGCACCGTTGAACTTATCAACCAGATCCTTCGCCTTCCCCTCCGGATCCCAGTCCACACATTTATATAACTTGCCAGCTTTCATTCTACCAAACATTTTCTCTACTCTATCCATAGAATTTTCTCCTCGTATTTATAATGTTTACTCGTCATGTTTATAACTGACTAAAAGATACCATTCTTTATGGCTGCAATCAACCGCAAATATAATTACTCGTAAATCGAATCCAATATAAGCAATAAACTTCTATCGGTAACAGAAATAGAATAATCTATTCAATCGTTGTCAACCGTTTTCAGGCAAAAATAAAACCCATGATATATGTGGGCAATCGGTAATGCAGACTGCCTTGCTTCGACGCTTCCTGCCGAGGCGGCGACTGCAAACGCCCTTATCGCAGTCAGAGCCGAGTGCATATGGAAACCAGTCAAAGTAAGGCTAGGCAAATGTGATTGCACACATACAAACTTCTATCGGTAACAGAAAAACTGCTCTCCAGATATTATAATAAGCCGCGTGCCTGTATTCTGAATCGATAGCGTAATCGACTGAACTTCAGCGCTTATTGCCGGAGCGGCGCGCACAAACGCCCTTATCGTGCGCAGAGCGCAGTGCAAATATAAGCAAGCTGAAGTGACGGAAGATTAGTGTGATTCAGAATACAGGCACACGGCTTATTATGTCTGGAGAGCAGTTTTTCGTCCGTCCTCAATACACATAAAGGTACATTCCAAACCAATGCAGCGCAGCCCCCAGCATCACAAAGATATGCCAGATAAAGTGCGCCCCCTTGGTGTCCTTCACAAATGGAATCATGCCAAGCGTATAGACAATGCCACCGCCCACGATCCATCCCAAAAGCGGCTTATCATTTCTGAACCAGCCCGGAATGAACATGATGGCACTCCATCCGATGACGAAGTACAACGTATAGTGTATCGGTCTGAACCTGCCCGGCCCGAACACACATATGATGGTGATCCCCGCTATGATGAGCGCCCACTGCACACAGAACAACACTATTCCAAGCACATTTCCCCAGTACACAAGGTACAGCGGAGCAAATGTTCCGCCTATCAGCAGATATATCGAGGAATAGTCAAATCTTCTCCAGAGCCGCTTGACTGCCAGCCCGGATTTGTATGAGTGATACAGACAGCTCATGAGAAACATCAATATCAGTGATATTCCATAAAAACACGATGCCATCACTTTGAGTCCTGTGTCTGACTTCAGGAGAAGAAGGACAAAGCCGGCTATGGCAAGTCCTGCTCCTATTCCGTGGGTAACAGCATTTCCCACCTCCTCGAGAACGGTGAGCTTTGGCGGCTCATTCAGTTCCCTGTAGTGCTGCCTTTTTGCTCTTTTTGCCTCTTTCTTCTCTTCTTTGCTTTTCTCTTTGTCCAGTTCAGCTTTCTGCTGACTGCTCATGTCTGTTTCTAAGTTATTTACTTCTGCCATATTTAATCCTAAAACTTCTTTCTATCTATAACTCTATCTATAATTCTATCTATAATTTATACTGCTATCTATAATCTACACTGTCTTACAACCGCAGTCTCCAGCTCCCGTGCAGAGTACAGCCCTGGGATCATCATCGCAGACCGCTAAAGTGCCTCAAACACCTGCACCCCGCGTCTCTTCAGCCATATCCTGAACAACGCGGCAATGACAGCTGTCAACACTGCGCTTATTATAAGATATAATGTCGATCCAGTCAGGCTTCCGAAGGCTACGTATCCTGCTACAAGTACTATAATATACACAAAATTAGATAAAAGAGCAACAAGTACACCCATGCTCTGCTTCACGACTGATGCTTCCGACGTCCAGTCAAGCTTTGGCATCTTGAGATTGACTGCAAGCCCTATGTATGCAGTCAGGCACACATAAAGACATGGTATCAGTAACATCATCACGCCATCTACAAGTGATGGTGTCACAAAAACAAGCATCACTATATCAAGGACCAGCGCCGGAATCAGGGTAAGTATCACATGCATCCTCAGTTTTGCCCTAAGTATCTGCCACGATGTGACTGGAAGCGAACGCACGATCCAAAGATTCTTTCCCTCCAGAGATATCGATGGTGCAGTCAGATCATTCATCGACGCAGCGGCACATACGGCTATACACGCCCCAATTATAAGTACACCATCCGGTAGTCCGGGAGTTTTCGTAATCATATCTACTACATACTGTCCTTTAACAAGACAAACCACTGCCATAGCGATCATTATCAATGTCCCCAGGGAACAGTTGAGCATATATACGGCAGATGCTGCCAGTCTTTTGAACTCTTTCTGAAGAAGTGCTGCATCCTGGCTCTGCGCCTTTGCAGCTTTTATTATATTCTTCCTTTTTGTATGTCCGGCTTTTGTCGTCACGATTCCGATGAATGTTCTCTCAAGTACCAGCCACACTGCAAGAGAGATGATCAATGTGCCTGTTGCCACAAACGCCAGCTGCAATCCATCTCCTGTAGCCGCACGACCAATTGAATAGAGCGGATATGCAGCACCTTTTATCTTTGCACTGTATTCTCCGCTGTTTGCCAGGATCTTTGAGAGCAGCTTATTTGCATTCATGTATACAGCATAATATGCGGCTATAAATGCCAGTGACAATACAACTGTCACAAAGCTCTTATTTCTGGTCTTATTGCCTATCTTCCCCACTACCCAGCCAAGTATACATGAGAGCACCAGTATGACAAATGTCAGAAGAACCAGTACTATAATAGATGACACGACCGGCCACACACCGGGATGGGCTACTATTCCATATACTATGATACCGGGAACCATGGCGGTCACGGCGAACATCGCACCCATGATGTACACTCCTGACAGTCTTGCAAATAATATAGCCCTGACCGGGATGGGCAGTGACAGCATCAGGTCATTGTCTTTTGCCTGATACAAGCTCGCATATGTATTGAACACACTTCCTAATATACCGATGGTCAACGCCATCATAGACATCATCGCCATGTACATCCAATCAAGCCCCGCAGAACAAAGCGGCTCACACACCGAATATGCCTCCATTCCGAACATGGCTCCCATACAGCCCTGCAGCACTGCCACATAACTGATGATACCCAGAACTACAGCACCTTTGGATCTGGACTTTCCAGTCTTCCGGTCAACGAAAAATCCACTGAACAGCATCTTAAGCTGTTTCTTCATCAATATCCTTATCATGACTCACCCTCCAGATCAAGGAACACGGATTCAAGTGACTCGTCTCCCTTCACCTGCTCCATTATGCCCGCCTTCACCAGTCGTCCGCCTTTGATGATCGCCACTTTATCGCACAGCTTTTCTGCGACTTCCAATACATGTGTGGAGAAGAATATCGCCCCTCCGTCATCACACATTTTTCTCATCATCTGCTTGAGTATATGGGAAGCCTTTGGATCGAGTCCGACAAACGGTTCATCCATGATGACAAGTTTCGGCTCATGTATCCATGCTGATATGATTGCCAGTTTCTGCTTCATACCATGGGAATACTCGGATATCAGCTGTCCTAGGTTGTCTTTTATCTCAAATGCGTCAGCATATTTGTCTATGAGCTCGTCCCTGACTTCCTCCGGCACGTCAAATATATCTGCTATAAAATTCAAATATCCGATTCCGGTCATAAAATCATACATATCTGGATTGTCAGGAATATATGCCATCTGTTTCTTGCATTCCAGCGGTTTTTCCTTTATGGACACACCATCTATAAGGATATCTCCCTCCTCAAAATTCAGGATCCCTGTACACGCTTTTATAGTGGTTGTCTTACCTGCCCCGTTGTGTCCGATGAAACCATATATCTCCCCCGGCATTATATGTAGGCTTAGATTGTCCACCGCCAACTTATCTCCATATCTCTTTGTGAGATTTTTTATTTGCAGCATATTATTTTCTCCTTTTTCAAAACAGGGGACGGAGGTACCTGACCTCTCCGTCCCCATAGATTATCGCGCTCTATGCTTATTTCGCTTCATCCTGCCCCTGAACTCATCAAGTGCCGCGCGACCAGGTCCCGTCATAGGTTTGATCCACCTTCCTTTTAACAAGTACGGTGTCAGTATGACAAATCTCAGAAGTTCATCCGTGTAAACAAATGAGAACACTGCGAGGAATGGCAGCTTGAGCACCATTCCTGCTACCCATGTAGCCGGGACCGAAAACAACATCAGTCCACTGATCTCCATAACTGTTCCAACGATGGCCTCACCGCCTGCACGGAAGCACTCGTTCTGTATATAGCAGCATGTTCTGACTGCTCCGAAGAACAGATATATTATAAGCATATACTTTGTGTACATCATCGCCTCAGCCCCGAGTCCAAACAATCCAAACAGCGGATTGTGCAGCAGCATCGTGATGAGCACAATTGTGAATGTGATGGCAGGACATACCAGTGCAGCTCTCTTGGCATAGGAAAGTCCCCTGTCCAGATTACCCGCGCCAACTTCATTTCCCACGGCAACGCTGGACGCATTTGCCAGACCACCAAAGAATGCATATACAAACCCTTCACATACACGGAATGCAGCCATGGCGGCTATGGCGGAATCACTCTGATGTCCCATGACAACGTTGATTATCATCTGGCCCACGCCATAGAGGATCTCGTTGCATACGATCGGGAATGCCTTGGACGCATAGGACTTCACAAATCCCATATCAATATCAAATGCCTTTCGCGCACTGAACTTTATCTCATGCCTGCTCTTTGCAAGATACAGAATGAGCAGCGCTATGTTCACGATACCAGACACCAGTGTACCTATAGCCGCACCAGCAACTCCCATCTTGGGAGCACCAAATTTACCATAGATCAACACAAAATTTATACAAAAGTTGAGTAAAAGTGAGATGACCGAGCATACCAGTGGCACCTTCACCCTCTCCGTTGACTTAAGGAGTGCTGTAATTATTGCGGCAAATACCTGAAGCGGATAAGACCATCCAACTATTCTCATATATGGCTTCGCAAGTGCTATGATCTCTACTTTATCTGTATATATTCCAAGTATCCACCCCGGTGCAGCCACAGTCACCACCGCAAATGCTATTCCAAATATTCCCGCACATATGATCGCCAGACCAAATGCCTTGTTCATTCCCTCTGGATCCTTGGCACCCCAGTATTGAGACATGAACAGAAGGGAGCAGCTGACAAATCCCCAATATGTTGAAAACAAAAGTGATCCTATCTGTGCACACACGCCAACCGCCGCAACGGCGATCTCGCCCTCACTTCCTATCATGATGGTATCAACCATACTAGCGGTGGTCGCCAGCAGATTCTGCATCGCAATAGGCACAGCAAGCACAGCCAGCATTCTGGCAAATTCTTTCCATGTCACCTTTTTATTATTTTTTACAAAGCCCGTAGCAGCACTTCCCATTTTTGTTACCTTTTCCTGTTATTATCTCTTTCATCATTTAATTTGATGCGTCCGATTATTGTACTCCCGAATAATTGTATTTGCAATGGCTTTATACCTGTAGTATGAAGTATTTTCTTATTAATTTTAACAGTCGCACCACTTTTATTCCATCTGTGATGCGCCAAGCCTTGTTATTTTCAAGTATTATATTTTTGTGTGCCATTGTTACATACTGTTGTTGGTTGACAAATCTTCAAGCTCACGCTCTACTCTCTCAAGCTCGCCGTCACTCCAGTTCTCCCCCAGTGCAAATACTGCCCTGCACACACTGAAGTTCACCTCGCCATCTGCGTTGATCTCCCCGGAGATCACTCTGTGGGATATCTTCTGAAGTGTGGAAAGTATGTCTATCCGCACGTCCGATATGACAGAAGGCTCTGCCACATTGCCATCTCTATTGCCTTCCTCGTGCTCTGTCCGTTCTTCTCTGTACACGCTCTCCCAGTCATAATCTGCAGTCCTGCCACATGGTGCACCGCATACACTGCAGTCAGGGACAATTGTATGCTTATCAGCATGCACCCTTGCGATCATCGCCTTCATGTCTGCATCAGAGATGCCAAGAGCAATATCAGACATGTGCAAACCTTCTATTATTATGTTATTTGTATCATCAGTCACATGCATCATCCCATCAGTGGCTCTCACCAGCCCTATCAGAGCACCGACCAGACGACTGCCTGTCTCAGTTGTAATTCTTATTTTATCTTCCATTGTCTTTACCTTTCATGGTGCTGTGAAGAGAATGTCAGTCAAGAATTCTTCCATCTATTGATATTGTTGCAACCTGCCATGGGATAAACTTGCCGCTGTCCTGAAGTGCCTTCTTCGCAGCCATCTCCAGTCCTCCACAACAAGGAACCTCCATACGGACTATTGTAACACTTTGTATGTCATTTCGCCTGATAATCTCTGTAAGTTTCTCTGAATAATCGACACTGTCAAGTTTCGGACAGCCGATCAGAGTCACATGTCCCTTTATGAATTTCTCGTGGAACGATGCATAGGCATAGGCTGTACAATCCGCCGCTATAAGCAACTTTGCACCATTAAAGTATGGCGCATTTACCGGGGCAAGTTTAATCTGCACCGGCCACTGTGTGAGCTGGCTCGGGCGCTCATAATTATATATGTCACCCGCCTGCTGATTGACTGTTTTATCAGTTGTACTCTGTACGCATTCTACTGCTGCCTGTTCATAGGAGCTTGCCTGTACCGCTTCCCCTGAAGCTGCTGCCGGTCTCCTGAATATGCTTCTCGCCATAGAACCAGGGCAACCGGAGTGTGCCGGACTTTTTTCATGCATCACCCCTGAGCCAACCATATTTTTGGATTTTTCTGCATCGAGTCTTGCCTGTTTGTTTGCCATGACTGCCGCCTCATCATACGCAGCCGCCTCTCTCTCCACAAATGTTATGGCTCCTGTAGGACACGACGGCAGGCAGTCGCCAAGTCCATCACAATAATCGTCTCTGAGCAGCTTTGCTTTGCCGTTTACCATGCCTATAGCACCCTCATGGCACGCATTTGCACAGGCTCCACATCCATTACACTTGTCCTCGTCTATCTGTATAACTCTTCTTATCATATATATTTCCTCCAATCTTTTTCCTGCTTTTAACGTCATTATATTCAGTCAGAACATTTGTGTATGTTGAATTTTCAACATAAAAATGTTATACTTTTCAGGGACAATCCTTGTGACAAAAGAAGCGTCCCCACTAAGAGGTAATATGAACAAATACATGGACACATTATTGAAATCCAGTCTTTTTTCCAGTATCACCGCTGATGACGTTGACTCCGTACTGGACTGTCTGGGTGCAATCATCAAAAAATACCAAAAAAATGAGTGTATTCTCATGGCTGGCAACACAACAGAATATATAGGATTGCTGCTTACAGGCAAAGCGATAGTCATCCAGGAGGATTACTGGGGTGGTCAAAGCGTCATGTCTGCCATCCTGCCCGGACACACGTTTGCGGAATCATATGCCTGTACCCCTGGCTCCGTACTCGACGTCAGCGTATATGCTGAAGCTGCAAGTTCTGTATTGTTTCTGAATGTTCAAAAAATGCTCACCACCTGCCCGGTAACATGTGGCAGACATAATCAGATGATAAGAAATCTCCTGTGCGATCTCGCCGGCAAGAACCTGAGGCTCGGCGAAAAATCAAAGCACATGAGCCAGAAAACAACCAGGGATAAGTTGCTCTCCTACCTGTCATCGGAGATGCACAGACATGGCAGCAACGAATTTGACATACCATTTTCCAGACAGCAGCTCGCTGACTTTCTGTCCGTGGACCGCAGTGGACTGTCTACTGAACTTGGCAGGATGAAGACAGATGGGCTGATCGACTTCCACAAATCTCATTTTGTTCTTAAGTCTCCTGCCCAGGGGTGGACTGATGTGTGATGTTGATGTATCATGTAATTAACTGTTCAGGGAAATTCATTACAGATGGGGGATTTTCCCTGATTCAGGATTTATCAATATAATATGATCAGGAGGGATTTCAATGAAACCAATGAAAACTATCAAAGACGGATGGAACAAATTCACTGTTGTCGTAAAGGATAAAGACTACTCAACAAGAGAGGCCGTGCTTTTCGCTATCTGCACATTCCTCACAGGGCTTGTGCTCGGAATGCTCTGCTCTCCTAGAAAGAGCCAGACATTTGGCTCATACAACGGCAACTGCAGCGATGGCGGCTGTAACTGCGACTGCGATTATGATGAGGACGATTTTGAGTAGGCTGCGAACTGATAACTAATATCCCAAAGCAAAAGACAGGTGTCGATTATCTGACACCTGTCTTCTGTGTTTCACAGGATACATTTCACTTATATCTTCCAGCTCACCGCCAGCTCTCGTGAGTCTACAAATCTTCTATAGATTCCGTCCTGCTTCATGAGTTCCTCGTGGGTTCCCTTCTGGGCTATTCTTCCCCGATCCACCACTACTATCTGATCCGCATGTCTTACGGTCTTGAGTCTGTGGGCGATCATGATGATCGTCTTCTCCTTTGTCAGTGCATCCACAGCAAGTGTAAGCTCCCTCTCGTTCTCAGGGTCAACATTTGCTGTTGCTTCATCAAGAATGATGATAGGTGAATCCTTCATGATGGCGCGGGCTATGGATATTCTCTGCTTCTCCCCACCTGAAAGGGTTGCACCGCCCTCACCGATCACAGTGTTGTAACCGTCAGGAAGCTTGCTGATGAAGTCATGGCAGCACGCCTTCTTTGCAGCCTCCACAACCTCTTCATGGGTTGCCTCCGGCCTTCCGAACTTGATGTTGTTCTCTATGGTATCAGCAAAGAGATATACATTCTGGAATACAAATGAGAAGTTGTTCATGAGACTGTTCATGCTGTAATCCTTAACATTTGTTCCGCCCAGGGTTATCTCGCCCGAATCCACATCCCAGAATCTGGCGATCAGATTGCACAGGGTTGTCTTTCCACCGCCAGATGGTCCGACGATCGCCGTCGTTGTCTTCTCTGGTATGGAGAGTGAGATTCCGTCTATTATCTTTCTCTTATCATATGAAAACTCTATATTCTTAACCTCTATATCGTGATTTTCCGGATTGAGTTCCTTTCCATCTATATCCATTGTGTCAAGTCCGAGCACTGCATTTGCCTTGTCTACGCACACACTGACCACATGTATCAGAGATGAAAATGTTCCCATGGTCTCAAGGCCCCCGTAGAGCATGAATGCCGCGATCGACATACCCACAGCATACAGAACGCTCATGCTGCCATTTATATAAAAGTAAGCCGAAAGTCCTATTATCGCTACCCCTGTAAGCTTTGTCACAATGCTTTGGAGAAAATGATATGGGACATAGACAAGCTCCATCTTTACATTTGCCCTGACGCAGGCTTCATTTGCCGCATTGAGTCTCTTCGTCTGCTTGCCGATGAGGTTGTAGGACTTGACCTCTGATATGCCCTGTATGTACTCCATGGTCTGATTTATGAGTTCAGTGTCACAGTCAACCTTGGCTGAAGATGCCTGCTTTCCGGCATTCTGCATCACCGTGTTTATCACAAGGAATATGGCAACTCCAACAAGTGATACCAGTGCGATCCTCCAGTCGCAGAGCAGGATCATGAGTATGATCATGGATGTCTCGAGAAGCCCCTGAGTCGTAAGCATGACTACTCTCGTAGCCACATCTCCCAGATTCTCCATGGTATTTGTCGTTACTGATGCGATCTCACCTATGCTGTTGGAATTGAAATATCCCATCGGCACATATCTGAGGTGCTCCGCCATCTCTATACGCTTGAATGCCGCTGTGGTGTAGCCGCCCTCTGTCTGAAGCATGGTCGACGACATCTTGCACAGTATCCCAACTATGATGGATACCGCCATGATGGCTATTGAACCAAGTATGTATTTTCCAAAGTCTTTCCCCTCTATAACGCCCATGAGGACACACATTATAGCCGGGATCTTCAGTGCCGATGCCAGTGCGTCTATCAGGCTTATCGCTATTGAACGCTTGAACTTGCGGCTGTTTTCCTTACCTGAGAACAGGAAGAACTTTTTTAATACTCCAAACATATTACTCGCCCTCCTTTTCATCGCCTGCCGTATCCTTGACCGAGATGTGCGCCTGCCACATATCCCTGTAAAGTGTGCATTTGCTAAGAAGCTCCTCATGTGTTCCGTGAGCCTCCACATTTCCTGCATTTACCACAAATATCTGATCCGCATCCTTGATGGTGGAAAGTCTGTGGGCTATGACTATCAGCGTCTTACCCGCCACAAGCTTGGCGATAGAGCTCTGAAGTATGGCCTCATTCTCCGGATCGGTGTAGGCTGTTGCCTCATCCAGTATAACTATCGGCGCGTCCTTCAGCATCGCCCTGGCGATGGATATCCTCTGTCTCTCACCGCCCGACAAATGTCCACCTGCACCGCCGACCACGGTGTCAAATCCGTTCTCAAGGTTCATGATGAAGTCGTAGCAACCACTCTTTCTGGCTACCTCCTCGACCTCGGCGTCCGTGGCATCCGGTCTTCCCTGTCTTATGTTGTTCCTGACTGTCTCGTTGAACAGGTAATTATCCTGTGACACATACGCAAGCCTGTCGTTGAAATCCGTCAGCGCGATATCCTTTATGTCCACGCCTCCGATCTCTATGCTTCCGCTGTTCACATCCCACAGTGAAGCTATCAGCTTGGCTATTGTAGACTTTCCGCTTCCCGACGGACCGACTATCGCATTTACCGTTCCCGCCTTTATATCCATGCTCACGCCGTGGAGTATCTCCTTGTCGTGATAGCCAAATGTGATATCTGTAACCTTTATTCCATTGTCCTTCGGCTGTGCCTTTGTGTGCTCAGGTCTTACGAGTTCAGGCTGCTCCAGGATTCCTGTAACCTCTCCGATGACTGTCGACAGCTTGCCCAGATCATCGGTGTATGAACCGATTGTGAGCAGCGGACCGACTATTCCAAGTGAGAGGATGATACACACAACGAAATCCGCTGTGGTGAGCGAACCATTTGACACATAGTGCGCACCTATCGGAAGGACCGTTGCAAGTGTGTACGGTGTGATGACGAACATGGCTGCCTGGAAGAATGAGCACTTCTTCATCCAGTTGATATACGAGTCTGCGTTCTCCTTTGCCGCCTTTGTGAACTTGGCATATGAGCTCTCTGTCTTGCCAAATGCCTTGATGACCTCAATTCCATCTATGTACTCCACTGCAGCGTCGTTCAGCGCCTTGGTCTTCTCAACTGTCCTGTTGTAGTTCTCCTGGAAATCGATCATCATGCCCATGTACGTTGCAAATCCAACGACTATCGGGATAAATGAGAACAACGCAAGTCTCCAGTCAACCATGAAAAAATACACGATGACAATGATAGGCGCCAGCAGGTTGGATGTAAACTCAGGCACAACATGTGCCAGAGTCGTCTCTATGCTGTCTATTCTCTCCACCATGATGTTCTTGAATGATCCCGATGGAGTGTCCTTCACATATCCAAGCGGCACCCTTGCAAGCTTGTCACAGCATGACTTTCTGATATTTGCAAGCACGGTAAATGTCGCCTTGTGGGAACATGCCGTTGATACACTGTGACAAAGCTCTGCAAGTATAAATGATCCCGCTATGATAAGAGCCTTCACCATATATTCCCTGAGATCCTTATCCCCGTCAAGGAACATCCTGACCACGTCCGCAATGATGAAATACGGAACTATCTTGAATACTACATTGATAACCGCCAAAATGACGCTCCACACATAGGATGACTTCTTCTGCCCCGCCCATGTGAGGACCCAGCTCACAGCTGATTTCTTTTTTTCTTCCACTTTTTCTCCTCCTTATATCTTGAGCAAAAACTTGTTCGTTTTCACTTATTTGCATTAGTTTTGCCTAACCTCATAGTTTAAAATTATGCGGTTCGGTATTTTACCTTGCCGCATACCTACTGACTACTCCGGAAACTGCACCTTCCATAGTCTCTCCCAGCCTCCGGTGTAGAGCTTCTTGAGCTTGCCGACATTCTCTATCGCAGTCTCACGATCCATGTCGTGTTCTATGATCTGGAATATCGCCGAAAAAAAGCCACTATATATCATATGACAAAGGCTGTCGCTTATGTCCGGCACATTTATACCGGCTCTGTGCATCTCATCCACATACTGCTTTGAAGATCTCATCTCACGGCCTACCAGATTATGTATCATATCTCCATACTTCTCATTGTCACTGCACCGCAGTAAAAGTTTGAAATTATCATAATGATCATACACATAATTCACCATCTGATCCATTCCGTTCCCGGATGCGCTTGCCATGTTCTCAGTCTGCTTCTCTGGTGGCAGGCTCTGAAACTCCTCAAGAACGCTGTCATATATCCCATATAGCTCCTCCACATACGGATCTATCAGCGCATCAAAAAGTGCCTCCTTTGTAGGATAATATTTATAGAATGCACCTGTTGTAAGTCCGGCATCTTTCACAATGCTTCTGAGCGATGTCCCTGCAAATCCATACTCAAGGAAATGATTCAGTGCTGTTTTCAAAATATTTTGTCTTGTGTTCTCTGCTTTTTCTGTCATAAAGACTCCTCTCCCGTTTAATATGCCTCGCTTCTGACCGAAACAGATTCCAAATGCAAGTGCCATACCAACCATCAGACACGCGCAAATATAACAGTGTTATATTACACTGTTATATTTTATATATAATCCCCCTGTTGTCAAGTGCTGTTTTGATATTTTTTCAGCCATATCAAATTTTTGATAAAATATGCGTTTTACCCTTATAAAAACAACCACCTGATATACAATACGATATCAAGTGATTGTCTAATTAGTTTTTCTCTCTTCTTCTCTGCTCCCTTGTCTTATTCTTTTCTCTATCTCCACACTCTTCATATACTCAAGACCTACCTCTCCATCTTTCTTAACTGCGGTCACTATCCGATGAAGCTCTCTCCTAATTTGTTCTGAGTGTATCAGAATCCCAAGCAAAGTCCAACTACGGATTGCAGTTCTTACAAGGTTCATATCCCTCAGATATAAGCTCGTCCCTTGTGGTCGTTCTCTCAGATTTATTCACTTCCTTCATCTGTTTCACACTCCTGCATGATGGCTTATGAAACTTACCGGTGTTGGTGTTGACTATGTATGTATCCTCATCCGCAGACTCCTTCTGGATCTCCGATGTATCACTGCCAATATCTGACTCCGTATCCTGAGTTTCTCCGATCATTCCAGCTTCTGCTGTCTGGTCATCATCTCCTTTTTCCTCTGATACTTTAGTGCTGGCATTCTCTCCCGGCACCACATAATCCGGATCCGCTTCGCTGTCCCCTGTAGCATAGTCGATTATCACGCCTGGCTGTACATTGTACACATACACATTGAAACTTACTCCTGCGCCTTTATCCTCCACGGACTCCGCCTCCATCTGCACTCCGGACGCAACCAGATTGTCTCCATCGTATACAGGTGTAACCCTGTAAAGCACATGATTTCCAGTACTTTCCACATAATCAGCTACCTCATTTTCAAATGGCAGCATGCCAGTGACATTCAGATATCTGGTTCCAGTTATCAGATTCTTTTCATTTGCATTCTCCCCGGCAAGCTGATATCCGATCAGATGGCAGCGATTATACAGATAATTGCCGTCTATACGATCATTGTATTTAACTGTATGCCACCCTGAAGGCTTTATCATACCTATCTCGCCGCGCTCCTCCGTTGGCATAATCTCCTTACAGATATTGGCATAGGCAACTCCACATCTTCCAAGAAAGTCCAGGTCGCTGTAATTCTCAAATGCCTCCGTCACCATCTCATCCTCACTGAAATAAGGCACATTGCCATTTATCTCACAATATGCCTCTCCCGAATATATGGGAATATCAGCAATCTCCATGCTCGAAGCCTGCTGATCTGCAATATTCTCAGATGCTGCCGCACTGCTTTCAGGTGACATGTTGCCGGTGTTATCTTTTTTCTCCGCAACTGTGGTATTCTCTGATTCTGAGGTATCTTCTACAGTCTCCTTCTCATATCCCTTTACCGCGGACCTGCTGCCATCCGCAATTTCTGACATACTGCACCCGGACATCAGCAATGCAAATATTGCTACATACAGTACACTGTAAAATTTTCTTTTCACGTCACATTCTCCTCTCTGAAAATGTTATCCCTGCCTATATACATCCTATTAAAATTTAGCTATCTTTTTTCCAGAATGTATAATAACATTCTACATTTTGTCATCCGTTTTGTGAATACATCCCCGCATAAAACCTCAATTCAAAACAAAGAGTTTTCACTAGCTGCTTTAACGAATCATTGCAACAAAAAAGAGGATATATACCACATGTGATACATATCCTCCTTACAATTTATGCTCCCTTGTGTAAGCTTTTCCCTACACCATTCCATTTGCGACCTTATACTTGTAGAGCATCTCCGCATGATTCTGCTCCTCGATCTGTATATCCGCCAGAAGCTTTCTCACCGCGCTCTCGCCAAATGCAAATATCTCTCCATTGTACTCGCCTGACACAAGCTTCTCTGTTCCAATACAGTCTGTTGCAAGGAACTCATCATTCTTCTTATCCTCGGAATCGTCCATCATCTTGTATGTCTGCTTTGGCTCATAATCTTTTCCATCGCTGTCATTGCAGTCACACTGTGGAACCTGTCCGTCAAGCACCTGGGTAAGTGAATCATAGTGCTTCTGCTCTTCCTTCTGTATAGTCTGGAACAGATTCTTAAGCTCAGGATCCTTCGCCTGCTCCGCATATCTTCCATATTTCTCCACACAGGACTTCTCCTGTGTCTGAAGATCCTGGATAACTGTTCTCTCTTTTTCCTTTAATATCATAGCAATACTCCTTTCGATTAAAATTCATCCCATCGCATAGATATTATTGTCCAAAATAGTACAGCTCTATTCCTACATCTCTATTTTTTTATATTTTTCTGCCTTCTGGTCATTTATATATATGTATGGCAATGAAAAATCTCAGGACCGTGTCATACAATAAAAGGCGAATGCCCTGCAATTGTCATACAGCCATCCGCCATTATATCACATATATTTATTTTATTTCTGTAGTCTCACAAACTCTCTGCAATAAGCCACATACATTACAATCAACACAAGTCCAACAGCCACTATTGGCATCACGCCTGTGTCAAATGCAAACATACTCATAAACGTAAGTATCCACATGACAAATCCTGCCTTAATTCCAGTCATAAATCCCTTCTTGGAGGATTTGGCTATCATGATAAGCTCAGCCTCGTCCGATGTGTTCTCCCAGTCACGGCGAAAATGCATATCGAATATATTTCCGCTTTTCTCCGGGTTAAGCTTCTTCTCTTCATCGATGACAAGCTTTTCAACCACACAATACAGTGCCATAGATATCAGAAATACGAGCTCAGACAGCACTGTCAGGAATGTGCCACGCCCATCACTGTACGTCCTGTCCACAGCGTATATACACACCGGAAACAACACAAGTCCAACGAACACGATGACACACGGGAGATATGAGGCAGTCGTGATCCGACTCTCTATATCCACTATCACATCCTCGTCCTCTCCGTCCCAGCCTCTGATCATCCTCTTTATCTTCCCATACATGACAAATGACACCACAAACGTCGCCAGCATGAGCACACCATATACTATAGGCAGCGTATCAGCTGTTATCCACCATATATGATCCCAGTTGATTCCATCCAATGTGTCCTTGTTCACCGCGGCAAGCCTTCCCGCCAGGAAACCTCCCAGCAGACTTGCCAGGATCATGACCGCAAATATTATATATATCTTCAGATTACTTTTCTTGTTCACTTTTTTATCAGTATCCTTCATCTCATATCCTCTTTTCATTCTATGAATTAACACGACCTTATCCATATGTCAGGAATCATTCCTTATCATCCTCGTATTGGAATATATCCTCCACGCTGACACCACATACCTTCGCGATCTTCAGTGCCAGTGTCACCGATGGGCTGTAGTCGCCCCTCTCTATCTGGCTTATCGTCTGCCTTGATGTCTGCACCAGTACACCCATCTCCTGCTGGTTTACCCCCAGCTTAGCCCTGTATTCCTTCAGCTTGTTGTACAGCGGCATCTATATCACCTCCAGCTTGTTAATCTGTATTGTCATCATAATCAGGTCCATTATCTGTTTATGCCGTCCTCTCCATCAGAGCCCAATCCTTTTATTACATTGTCCGCATCTTCAGCTTCTGCTCTGTCTGCCAGCCCATGCTGTACGTACCTGTGTGTGGATGTTCCCCATATCATAGAAAAGCTTATTCCAAAGCAGAATCCAATTGATATGCCAAGGGCAAGATTGTCAAACAGCATTCCGTACACTATACCAAGTGCAACACCAATTAGAATTCCAAACGGTGCGCCAGTGGATTTATCACGCTTACACACATATATTTTATCCTTCAATAAAAATCCATCACTCTTATCATCGCCAAATACATCTATCACTTTCTGATACATATTGCCATGTGCAGCCTCCATCATGTCATCTGCCAGATCCTCCACCTCAGGATGAATGTAATACTTTCTAAGCTTGTATATACTGAGTACATCCTTGCCACTTTCAGGTTCAGGCGTCAACTCACTCCTGGCAATATCTTCTTTATCAAAGATAAAGCAGCTCCACATCTGCTTGTTTCTGAAGAAACCATACACAGGGAGTCCATTTTCCAGACCTTGGCGGATTTCGCGCTCAAGCTCAGTCATATCACAGATCTCAGCAATAACATCCCCCAGCTTGTTCTTCTTTAACATTCTCTCTGTGATCATTGTCACGGAATACCCCTTGACCTGCGTCTTCAATTTGTCCACTGGTTGGGAGACGATCATGCCCTCAAACATAGCTTGTAGTGTTTCACAGGTAGATTTCTTATTACCTTTATCCATGCCATTTTCACTTAGATTGTCCTTTTTATTTACACCTTGCTTTTCCCTCATATCCTCACAACTCCATTTAATTTTCACCAACTGAAATCCCAGTTCCAATTCAGCCCATATATAAATTATATATGCAAAATGACAACTATAGTTGTCATTTCTTTTACAATGGAGTATAACAAATGACAAGGAAAGTTGTCAATAACTTTTGACAACTTTCCTTGTCATCTCAATGTTGGAACGGAGGCACCTGAAACCTGGAGAACCGCCAGACTGATGCCTGGCAGTGCAACAACTAAACAATTGAGCAAGATCATCTTTTGTTAAATTATATCATACTTCTCCACATCCACGACTGCCTGTCCCTCACATAACAGCTCTATTCCATCCGCTTCAATAGGTGTATATATCGCCGTGCTCATTGTCATAGCTCCATCATTTACAAACAGCTCTATCGAATTCCTGTCCAGTATAAATCTGAGCTTTATACTATCTTGAGCCTCCTGCTGTTCATCAACCTTTCCTTTGACATCCCCGTAACATTCTGCTGATTTCACGCAGGCCCTTCTGATACACACCACATCTTTCTCAAATCCGGCAAATGTCCTGTCCATCTCTATTATATTATTTTCTCTGTCATATATAAATCGAGTATAATATCCGCTTCCCTTTGCCAGATTCACGGTAAATCTGCTGTATTTGTTTCCAGTGATTACAAATGTCACATCCAGACTTCTTCCACTTATACCTTCCAGACTACACCGTCCACTCACTACTGCATCTGAGTACCTGACCATATTAGCATGATACTTCTCTATCTCTCTAACTGGCTTCTGTATCAAGCGTCCATTTTTCAGAGATATCTCCCTCGGAATCGTCATCATTCCCTGCCACTTCTGTCCACCGGGTATCCACAGATTATGCCACGACTGCATCCACGCTATCATTATCCTTCTGCCATCCGGCAAAAGTGTAGTCTGAGGCGCGTAGAAATCTGTTCCATAATCAAGTGATAATGGCTCTCCACCGTCAAATTTCTTCTCACCTTTATCAAATTCTCCAACAAAATAGATAGAATTATTTCCATTGTGGAATTCATATCGCTCTGCTTTCATTCCCGTAGGCGATACGAGAAGTACATGATGATCGTCTAATTTGAAGAAATCAGGGCATTCCCATATGCCGCCCAGATCACCTTCATTCCGTGCAAGGATACTCTCAAATGTCCAGCTTTCCATATCAGCGCTCGAAAGTAATACCACAAGCCCCTTATTATCCTGATTCACACAGCCTGCAGCCATATAGTATCTGCCTTCCTCAAGCCATGCCTTCGGATCTCTGAAATCCGCTCTGCTCAATCCCTCCGGCAGCATATCTCCAGTCACCACCGGGTTATTCTGTATTTTTTTATATGTAACGCCATCACCAACCGCTATGCTCTGGTTCTGCAATACCCCATCACCGTCGGGATTTTTCATAACACTGGTATATATCAGGACATGCTCTCCATCTTTTTCAATGGCCGTACCTGAGAAACAGCCCTCGGCATCATATATCGTATCAGGTGCAATCGCCACAGGAAGCTGCTCCCATCTTATCAAATCGACACTGACCTGATGCCCCCAATGCATAGGTCCCCATTCCGTACTGTACGGATGATACTGGTAAAACAAATGCACCTTACCATTATACACAGAAAATCCATTCGGATCATTCATCCAACCGACAGGCGGAGTCACATGAAACAACGGTCGCTCATTCTTATCTATTTCATTCTGAGTTTCGTATTCCCTCGATGCAGCAAGTGCCTCGCTAACCACATTTTTTCCCGCCATCTTCCCATTTATATCCATCTCTTTTTCTCCTTTATACTTACATGTTTTATATTTTGCGTTCTTTCAAATAACACATTTAAATCAATAAAATAGAGACATTTCCACTGTACTATACATAGCATCTCTTGAAAATGTCCCTAAATAAATTTATTTCCTATTTTATAATAAACCTACACTGAAATATCTTTCAGCCCTGTCCGCCATAATTGTAGCTATAACCTTATCCCTACCATACTTCTCTGCCATCTGCATAGCTGCCCATACATTTGCACCGGATGACGTACCTACAAGAAGTCCCTGTTCTTTGGCAAGTCGTCTCGCCATCTCAATGGCATCCTTATCCGCCACTTCCACCACATCTGTTACCAGTGATGTATCCAGGACATCCGGTATAAATCCATCTCCTATTCCCTGTATCTGATGGATTCCCGGGCCATCTCCATGTAGCGCTGACACTCCCTTAGGCTCAACGGCAACAATCTTCGTATCTGGATTTTTCTCCAACAGATATTTAGCTATACCTTGGAGAGTACCTCCACTTCCAACACCAGACACATATATGTCTATCTTCTGACCAAGCTGTTCACACATCTCAACTGCTGTTGTGCGATAATGCGCATCTGGATTTGCCTGATTGACAAACTGCTGCGGCATGAAATACTTCTCTGGATCAGATTCTGCTATCTCATTTGCCTTATCAACAGCACCACCGATGCTTAGAACCGGATCCGTAAGTACCAGCTCAGCACCAAATGCCCTGATAACCTTCTTTCGCTCCTCACTCATATTCTCTGGCATCACAATTATCACTTTATAACCTTTCTGAACACCACAGAGTGCAAGCCCTATTCCGGTATTACCGCTCGTAGGCTCTATAATAGTCATTCCCGGCTTGAGTTTTCCCTCACTCTCTGCAACCTCCAGCATGTTTTTTGCGATCCTGTCTTTAATACTTCCACCAGGATTAAGGAATTCCGCCTTGGCAAATATATTGTATCCTGTCGACTTTTTCAGACACATAAGCGGGGTATTCCCTATCAGATCAAGCACATCATTGTAATACATATTAATCCCTTCTTCTCTTTACTTTATATTATAATATTTTACATATTTTTCCACCAAAGTCACTATAAAATATATAGAACTGCCTTTATATTAATGTGGTTCATTCTCCTTTTTCATAGTTTGCCATTTTCCTTCCCACTAATATAAATAAAGCCTTGAAACACTGAGTTTTCAAGGCTTTTTAGCAGGGGATGAGAGAATCGAACTCCCACCAAAGGTTTTGGAGACCCCTATCATACCATTTGACCAATCCCCTATATACAGAAAAAATTTAACACCTGTTGCAGCGTTAAATTTTCTCGGTACTTTTATTTTGTACCTTCAGAATTTCACACAGAAAGCTAGTAACCTAACCCCATCTAACAACCAACGACTGTTTCAAAGTAAACTTTATTCTTTACTGTGTATGCCTTAGATTCTGCACCTTGCAGATATCATGCACACTTGCGTATCTCCAAAGCTTATCTCTTAGAAACCTCTAAGGATAAGTCCTCGACCTATTAGTACTTCT
>ERZ809224.93-NODE-93-length-97671-cov-13.970159_pt1 | contig 97671 bp, 112 predicted proteins | sample MGYA00520513_ERZ809224 | MGnify/ENA primary metagenome ERZ809224 (study PRJEB31576, sample SAMEA3212658) | Homo sapiens | biome: human-gut; feature: human gut; material: fecal | place: Sweden | collected 2012 ... | reverse complement strand
GGGCTGAGCGGCCTTTTAGTTCGTGCTGCTTTAATTCAGGTGTGCGCCTTTACTGTCGGATGCTGCTGCGCAGGGTCACATCGTGGGCGCCACCTTCTACAATGGAGGTGGAGGACACTAGGGTCAGGCGAGCTTCGCGCTGGAGAGACTGCAGATCTATGACGCCTACGTTGCACATGGTGCTTTTGACCTTATACAGGCTGATCTCTACATTATTGTGAAGCGTACCGGCGTAGGTAACAAAAGAGTCAACGCCTTCTTCAAAGGTTAAATGGGTTTCACCTCCCAGATCATACCGCTGCCAGTTTCGGGCTCGGTTGCTGCCTTCTCCCCAATATTCCTTCATAAACACGCCATTGACCAGTACTTTGTTGCTGGGGCTTTCATCAAAACGAGCAAAATACCGGCCCAGCATGAGAAAGTCAGCGCCCATGGCCAAGGCAAGCGTCATATGGTGATCATGCACAATGCCGCCATCGGAACAGATGGGCACATAGATCCCTGTTTGCTTATAATACTCGTCTCGGGCCTGCGCCACCTCAATAAGGGCGCTGGCTTGCCCGCGGCCTATGCCTTTTGTTTCCCGGGTGATACAGATGCTGCCCCCGCCAATACCTACCTTTACAAAATCGGCGCCTGCTCGGGCCAGGAACAGGAAGCCTTCCCGGCTGACCACGTTTCCCGCACCAATTTTAACTGTATTCCCATATTTTTCCCGCACCCATGCAAGCGTTTTTGCCTGCCAGCAGGTATATCCTTCAGAAGAATCTATGCACAACACGTCTGCACCTGCTTCCAATAAGGCGGGGATGCGCTGTTCGTAATCCCGTGTGTTGATGCCTGCGCCTACCCGATAGCGCTTTTTGTCATCCAGCAGCTCAAGAGGATTATCTTTATGAGAGGCGTAGTCTTTGCGAAACACAAAGTATTGCAGGTGGTTTTCACTGTCAATAATGGGCAGGGCATTCAGCTTATGGTCAAAAATAATATCGTTGGCTTCGGAAAGACTGATCCCCAGAGGAGCGGTGATGAGTCTGTCCATGGGCGTCATGAAGGAAGAAATCTTCTCCTCTCCGCTCATACGGGAAAGACGGTAGTCACGACTGGTGACCAGACCTAAAAGCTTTCCGTTGGGGGAGCCGTCCTCCGTAATGGCTATCGTGGAAAAACCATTCTTTTTCTTCAGGGCCAGCACATCCTTCAGCGTGTGTTCAGGCGTCAAATTGGAGGCAGAGACCACAAAACCCGCCTTGTAAGCTTTAACTTTGGCTACCATGGCAGCTTCATCTTCGATGCTTTGAGCGCCGTAAATAAAGGAGATACCGCCTTCTTTGGCAAGAGCAATGGCTAAAGTGTCATTGCTCACAGACTGCATGATGGCAGACACCAAAGGAATATTCATTTCCAAGGGGCAGTTCTCTTCCCCCTTGCGAAACTTGACCAGGGGCGTGCGCAGTGAAACATTGGCGGGAACACAGGTTTCATCCGTATATCCGGGGATAAGCAGATATTCACTGAAGGTGTGGCTGGGTTCCTGATAGTAATAAGCCATGGGCGGGTACCTCCATGTTGCTGGATGCATGAAATTGTCTTATTATAGGCACAGATATGCTTTCTGTCAAATATAAAAAGGGATTCGGTTGAAAAAAACACCTACACATGATAGAATACCCCTATGAATACGGTCGTGGCCGGAACAAGGAGAGCTTTATGTATCGCAACATTGAAAAATCTACGGTTATGATGCTCAAGGATCAGATCCATTATCAGGATGGTCAGATCGTCAGCAAGACTCTTGTACAGAACAATAAGATCAGCATGACCCTGTTTTCTTTTGAAAAGGGAGAAGAGATCAGCACGCATGCAGCCGGCGGCGATGCCATGGTCATCGTGCTGGAAGGCACGGGCCGTTTTACCGTAGACGGTGTGGAGTATCTGGTTTCTGAAGGCCAGAGCATCATTATGCCCAAAGATATTCCCCATGCCGTTTATGGGCAGGAGCGTTTCAAAATGCTGCTGCTGGTTTCCTTCTAAAAGTGGATTTTTAACTCGAAGCCAGAGAACGTATGCAAGGCGGCAGAAGGCCGCCTTGCTTTGTGAAGCGGGAGAAGCATATGTTCCGGTGCGTGCTTCTCAGGGAAGCCGAAAAAAGTGACAGATGTCGTTTCGGTAACGAAGACACTCATATCTTCTGCAGGCCGGATTCCTTTCGGGAAAGACCCTTCAGGCACAGGCATACCGTCAGGGTAAAGAACAGGGCGGCAGCGGAAGAGAGACTTAGGCCTAACAGTCCGGCACTGCGGCTGATCAGCAGACGGCGGGGGGCAAAGGCTCCCTGCACGGTGTCCTTCAGGAACCAGGGGCAGGTCAGATAGCATACCAGCCCCGAAAACAGCCCCATAAGCGCCTTGCAGCCAAGATATTTACCGGGCCGGAGGGAAAGAAAACACAGGCTTTGCAGTCCGACGGACAATCCCCCGAAGGACAGGATCCCCGCACACAGGGTCAGCTGCCAGCGAAGAGGAAGGCCGGAGCCGGGCATGGCAGCACAGCCACCAGTAGCTTCCAGTAATCCAGTCAACAGGGCCTTCCACATTAGGGACAGGGGCAGCAGCTCGCCCAGAATATGCCCGATGGCTGTACAAAGAATGATGCAGCCTCCTGCACACATAAGGCTTTCCACGGCCCCCAGAATACTTTTATGAAATGCTTGTGGGAAAGACATGGACTTCCGGGGTGGAAGGGAAGGGGAAGCCTTTTTAGGGGCTGCTAACAGCAGGTATACCAATGCCGCTCCATAGTGACCCAGTGCCATAGGATAAAAACAGGCGGTTTGGCCGTATTGCCCAAGAGCAACTGCGCCCAACAGAAAAGCGGGCCCCAGCAGATTGATCCCCGGGCACAGCCTCCAGGCAGCAGGAGAATCTCCATACAGGGCGCTCAGCAGACGGGCTCCGCCGGGAGCACCGCTGCACCAGGCAAACGCACCGCTCAACAGGGCAGCAGAGGCAGGCAGCTTTTTTTTCAGAGAAGAAAAGAGTCCCAGAGCATCCAGCAGATTCAGGCAGAACATGCAGGGAAGCAGTGCGGGGGCTACCTGCCTGCCAAAGAGATACAGCCCTTCCCGTGCTCCTTCCAGAGCCGGTTGTGGGCATAACAGCAGGGCCAGGGTCAGCATAACGGCCAGGGCCATAGATAAAGGCTTCATGCCAGACTATATTCCGGATAAGGAAGGGACTATGCATGATTAACGGAAAACGTATTGGGCTGACACTGGGTTCCGGAGGGGCCCGAGGGTTGGCGCATATCGGCGTATTGCAGGTACTGGAGGAGAACGGCATCCGGCCGGACATGGTGGCAGGGTGCAGCGCAGGGGCCATCTTTGGGGCCATTTATGCTGCAGGAACGGATCTGTATCTGCTTGGCCGCTTTGCCGAAACCCTGGTGGCAAAGGATCTGGTGGATCCGACCTTGCCCCAGAAGGGCGGCCTTCTTAACGGAGAGAAGGTGCGGGAGCTGGTGCGTATTCTTACCCATAATCTGACGCATGCGGGCACCCGCATCCCCTTTTACTGCACAGCCGTAGATCTGCAAAGCGGAGAGCAGAAGGTATTCGATCGGGGACTGCTGTGCGATAATGTACGGGCCAGCATGGCCGTTCCCGGCGTCTTTACGCCTGCCCGGGTGGAGGGCCGCTGGTACGGAGACGGAGGCATACTGGAGGAACTGCCCGTAAAGTGTCTGCGGGAACGAGGGGCGGATATCGTACTGACATCGGATCTGGGCATCAAAAAGAATGAGTTTGACGGAGATCATCTTTCTGCGGTGGATGTGCTCAACCGCTCCTTTTCCATCATGCAGGAGCATATGACCGCCGCTCAGACAGATAAGGGGGATGTGGTCATGCGGCCTGACGCATCTTTTATGGGACTGCTGCTGACCAGTAATGCAGCGCATTCCGTAGAAGAAGGGCGTAAAGCGGCAATGGAAGCGCTGCCCCGGATACGCACCCTGCTGCAAATGGAGGCATAGGGATTGAATTTCGCTTTTTTGCCCACGTTTGCGAAAAAAAACTTGTGCAGATGGCATGGTCATGGTATAATATCTTGCATTATTGTGAGGGCTCATACTGCCGGGAGACGGCGGAGCTCTGGCGCAGATACAATCGATCCATATAAAACCAAATCGAACGGAGGAAACTGAGTATGTTGATGGCAGGCGATTTTCGCAAGGGTATGACCTTTGAATATGAGGGCGGCGTGTGGTCCGTGGTGGACTTCCAGCATGTAAAGCCCGGCAAAGGCGCTGCTTTTGTTCGCACCCGCTTGAAGAACGTTATGACTGGCGCTGTGCTGGAGCGCACCTTCAGCCCCACAGATAAGTATCCCGAAGCCAAGATCGAAACCAAGGAGATGACCTACTCCTACAATGATGGCGATCTTTACTACTTCATGGATTCCGAAACCTATGACATGATCCCCCTGGATAAGGAACATGTAGAGGATGCCATAGACTTCATTAAGGACAACGATACCGTTACCGTCCGCTTCTTCAAGGGCCAGGCTTTCTCTGTGGCTGCTCCCAACTTTGTGACCCTCACCGTCACCGAGACTGAGCCCGGCTTCAAGGGCGACACCGCTACCGGTACCACCAAGCCCGCCGTGCTGGAGACCGGCTATCATATTGCCGTGCCTCTGTTCGTCAACGAAGGGGACAAGATCCGCGTAGATACCCGTACCGGCGAATACATGGAGCGGGTCTGAGCCATACTGGAACCATACAACACCAAAACAAAACACATGGGAGGTATCAAATGAGCAAGATCTCTGAGAAAGTCGCTTATCTGGATGGGCTGATGGAAGGACTGGATCTGGAGGATGTAAAGCTTAAAAAGCTGTTCACCGCCGTCATCGACGCTCTGGACGAGATCGCAGAGGAGATCTCCGATCATGAGGATGCTATTGCCGAGATCGATGAGAGTCTGGACGAAGTATACGACGCCATGGATGACTACGATGAGATCCTTTTCGGCGAAGATGATGAGGACGAGGAAGAAGAGGACGACGATTTCTTCGAAGTCGTTTGCCCCAACTGCGGTGAAACCGTCTACTTTGATGAGGATATGCTGGACAATCCCGAAGGTCTCCTTTGCCCCAATTGCAATGAGACCATTGATCTGAGCATCGCCCATAAGGACGAGGAGTAAATCCTCCTTTTATAATCATCTGTCTCCCCGTGCAGTGCGCACGGGGAGTTTTTTGTGCTTCTGTATAAGCAGATCCGAAAGAATGTGCCGGGAAAAGCATAAGTGGAGCCGCTTAAAGTGCATTTATATATGACGACGATTCTGTCTCAAAGTAAAAGGATCTGCCCCATTCAGGAGCAGATCCGGTGCATATACTCTACTATGGCCCGTTACCGGCTTTGGCGGCGAATGTAATCGCCTTTTTCCAGTGGAATGGGACATGGAATCCGAATCATCATGCCCGGGTGAGGGGCAGCGGTAATGGGCTGACCTTCTTCATCTTCCATGGACGACAGGATAAAATGTTCTCCGGCCCGGCCGGGAGAGAGGGGATAGAGCACATCTCCCAACTGCATATGGTTCCGCTGGCGCAGCAGAGCATAGCCTTCGTTCCAGTTTTCCACCGTGGCGCAGAAGGTCCATGGCTGCTCATACAGGCCGCTGTTAAAATGCCCGTCCGGCAATTCTCCAAAATAAAAACCTGTGGTGTAGGGCCGATGACTGACTGTATCCAATTCCTGCCGGCACAGAGACAGGTCTTTTCCATCCATAGCCATGCGGTAGGCATTGGTGACCACGGCGGCATAGTAATCGGATTTCATCCGGCCTTCGATTTTAAAGGAAACCACGCCCGCTTCCCGCAAGGCAGAAAGATGTTCCACCATGCACAGATCCCGGGAACTGAGAAGCATGGACCAGTTTTCTTCCTGCTCAATGGGGAAATACTGACCCGGCCGTTTCTTTTCCATCAGGGCATATTCCCAGCGGCAGGGTTGGGCGCATTCGCCCCGGTTGCCGCTGCGCCCCAGAATAAAGGAACTCAACAGGCAGCGGCCGGAATACGCCATACACATGGCTCCGTGTACAAAAGCTTCCAGCTCCAGTTCCTTAGGAATCCGAGTGTGAAGTGCAGCTATGTCCTCCAGCGTCATTTCCCGAGCCAGCACCAACCGTCGAATACCCATGTCAAAATAGGCCATGGCCGCTTCATAATTCATGACGCTGCATTGGGTGGAAAGGTGCAGCGGCAGCTCCGGAACCACCCGGCGCAGGATACGTATGGCACCTATGTCGCTGACAATAGCCCCATCTGCGCCCATAGCTGCAAGAGCCTGCCCATAATCGGACAAAGCCTCCGTTTCTCCGTTTTTCAGCAGAGTGTTCACGGTAACATAGACCTTTTTGCCCCGGTCGTGAGCATAGTGCACGGCGCTTTGCAGCGCTTCCAAAGAGAAGCCCGCAGAAGCGGCCCTCATTTGCAGCAGAGGGCCTCCCATATATACGGCGTCGGCACCAAAACGAAGGGCGGCTTCCAGACTTTCCCGGGAGCCGCAGGGGGAGAGTAATTCACAGGCGGGCATAGACATTGGTTCCTTTTTTGGATCACTTTTTTGTGTCATTGAGCACGGGGGTAAAGGGCGTGGTGAGCTCCAGAGAAAAGGCCATGAGCTGCACATCCTTTTCCGAAAGGATTTCTGCATAGATGCGGTTCTCTCCGGGCTGAAGAGTCATATCTCCATCCGCGGTATATAAGTCTCCCTGACCGTAAACGCTGCCATCGCTGCTGTCCCGGAACAGGATCCGTACTCCGCCGGTTAGGGGGCGGCTGTAAGAGTTGGAGCAGATCCCGTCCAGAAAGGTGTAGCCGTTTTCTTCATAGATCCGAATATCCGTAAACACCAGATAATATTGGAAGTAATGGTTTTCGGCATCCAATATGGGCAGTCCCTTTTCGTCCATGGAAAAGGTGTCTCCGGTTATGGGGGGAAAACTGACCACCTCCGGGGTAGCCGTAGGGACCGGGGTCACCGCAGGGGTGGGGGAAGCTTCCAGCACCTCTCCCGGGCCATAGATGAGATAGGCGTCCTGCTTTACGCACCCGAAAAATGCCCCCGTCAGGAGGCATAGGAGCAGTATGACAATACCTTTCTCAGCGGCCTTCATAAATGCCTACGTTCTCATTGATGAGCTGCTGCTTCAGGGTATACAGCCGGTCGGAAAGGTCAACCTTATAGGTATGGGGGTTCAGCAGTCGTCTGTACTCTTCCCACATGGAGGCCATTTCCTTCTTTTCATATGCACAGATCTCATGTATATCGGGGGATTCATACACCTGCTTGCCATCGATGAACAGGGGCACCAGCAGTTCTCGCATATGATAGTCCGTCAGGGTCATGCGCTTGAAGGTGTGCTCCGGATCAAATATGGTCAGGGGTTCCCTTTCATCAAAGGTTTCGTCGTTCAGGCAGATCAGATCTGCCGTAGCCATGCCGTATTTGTCATAAATGCGGTAGACCTTCTTGTAGCCGGGGTTGGTGATCTTTACGGTGTTATCACTGAGCTTGATCTTGGGGATGATCTTTCCATCCACGATCTCCGCCGCCAGTTTGTATACGCCGCCCAATGCAGGATTGTCTTCGGAAGTAATGAGCCGGGTGCCTACGCCCCAGCCGTCAATGCAGGCGCCCTGCATCTTCAGATCCCGTATGACCGTTTCATCCAGATCGCTGGAGGCGGTAATGGTGGCCTTGGGGAACCCTGCTTCATCCAGCATTTTCCGGGCCTGCTTGCTCAGGTAAGCCATGTCGCCGCTGTCCAGACGGATGCCGATGGGTTCATGTCCCTGTTCCCGCAGCTCTTTGAAGACTTTGATGGCGTTAGGTACGCCGGAACGGAGAGTATCGTAGGTATCCACCAGCAGCAGGCAGCTGTCGGGGAAAAGTTCCGCATAAGCCCGGAATGCCGTCAGCTCATCCGGGAAGCTCATGACCCAGCTGTGGGCATGGGTGCCGCAGACGGGGATATTGAAGTACTGGCCTGTATATACGTTGCTGGTGCCGGTGCAGCCGCCGATGACCGCCGCTCTGGCCCCCAGAATGGCCGCATCCGCTCCCTGAGCCCGGCGCAGACCGAATTCCATAACGCCGTCTCCCTGAGCCGCCTGACATACCTTGCTGGCCTTTGTGGCGATAAGGGTCTGATGGTTGATAAAGGTCAGCACGGCTGTTTCAATGAGCTGTGCCTGGCAGATAGGCGCCTTGACACGTACCAACGGCTCATAGGGGAAGACCACCGTGCCTTCGGGCATGGCATAGATTTCCCCGGTAAAGCGCAGCTCCCGGAGAAAGTCCAGAAATGCTTCGCTGAACAGGTGCAGGGAACGCAGATAGGCGATATCCTCTTCGTCAAAGTGAAGGTGGTTGATATAGTCGATAACGCTTTCCACTCCGCACATGATCGCATAACGGGTCTGCTCCCGGGGCCGGAAAAATACATCGAATACCGCTTCATTCTTATACATGCCCTTGGAGAAATAGCCGTACATCATGGTGAGCTCATAGAGGTCCGTCATCATGGTAAGATTTCGTTTCTCGTGATACATTTGGATTAGCCTCCCTCCGGGGCAGTGATCCGCCCGCGTTTATCTGCAGTATACCATACCCCGGCAGCCTTTGCAACCGCACCGACTCCATTGCCGGTACGAAAAAAGCTCCCCGCAGGGAGCCGTTTCAGCAGGTTACAGACTTTGTATCAGGCCCCGTTCTTCCCGGGTCAGCGGAAGAAGAAGACTGTTTTCCATGGAAGTGTCCGCCCGCTCCGTCAGGGCCATTTTGCCGCCGGGGATCATGAGTACATTATGCCAGGTACCCTTGCGGACAGAATAGATGCGGCCCATCTCCATAGATGCATGGCACAGGGAGCCGCCGTCCTGCTTGTACAAAAGGATGCTGCCCTCTGTCAGGGGGATAAAGAGTTCATCCGTAAGCAGATGTTTTTCCAGACTGTCCATTTGCTCACGGCTGCTGGCGGGCTTATAGTTTTTAATGCCTACCAGCCGGTTTTCACAGGCATAGGAGCGCTCCAGCCCCTCGCCATCATAGTTGTAAATATCGATGCCTTGTTCCATAGGTCTGTTCTTCTTTCTAAAAAATATCAGGCGGTGCCTCGGTGCACCAGTTTGGCCGAAAGGATCCGGTTGTGTACGTTCTCTCCGGATTCCAGCACTTTTTCCAGCATATCCACGCACAGACGGCACATCTCTTCCAGTCGGTTATCGATGCTGGTGAGTTCCGGCTCGCATATCTGGGCGATGGAGGAGTTGTTAAAGCCTATCACACGCAGCTGCTCCGGTACTTTAAGTCCCCGGAGTTTGGCAAACTTCAGGGCGCCTACGGCCAGGTTGTCATCCGCCGTGATAATGGCGTCAAAGGGGAACGCATCCGGATATCGGGCGGAAAGAAAATCCACAATGGCAGAAACGTTCTGCACTTCGTTGGGGATCTTCAAGCTGCTGTTTTGCCATTCCTTGCCGTGCCGCCGGGCGGTTTCATGAAACCCGGCCAACTTGCAGATGCCGGAATAAGTCTCCTGATTGTAGAAGAAAAGGACATTTTCCGAACCTGTGCGGTAAAGCCATTCGGCCGCTTCGCTGACGGCCCGCCGGTCATCACAGGCGATGGAATAGATATTGGGATGCTGCAAGAAAGCGTTGATAAGGATCACGGGCACCTTGTTGGCCGCCTCCCGAATGTAATCGTTCATGGCGTTTTCTTTATATACATAACCGGAGCCTACCAGAATGACCGCATCCACGTTTTTGGAAAGCAGAAAGCTGACACGATTCTTTTTTTGCTGGTAATCGTAGCCCGTGCAGCAAAGAAGAGTGCCGTAGGATTTGTCCCGCAGGAAATTTTCCAGATGATGAATGGCCATGGACAAAAACACACTCTGGCAGTCCGCCGCCAGAATGCCGATCATGTTCATGGTTTTCAAACTCAGCCCGCGGGCAATAGCACTGGGCTGATAGTCATTCTGGCGGATAACATGCATCACCGCCTGACGAGTTTCTTCACTTACGCTTTTGCCGCCGTTGAGCACCCGGGATACCGTGGCGGTGGATACCCCTGCCAGCTTGGCAATATCGTATATGGTCAATGTCGTTCTTCCCCGTTCCTCAAATTTCTACCAAACATAGTATACGGAAATAAATATTTACTGTCAATGTTTCTCAGGGCTGCCAGCTGGGTCCGTCCAACTCTCGTACAAAGTGCTCAAACCAGATATAGTAGTTCAGTTTTCCTGGTAAAGAGATCAGGGAATGAGGCGCACCGGCCGGCACATAGCTGAAATCCCCATACCGGTGGGGAACGGTTTCTTCCTCCACGGTCAGTTCAATATCAGACCCCGGGAGCATAACATTCCACTGAGCCACATTGGGGTGTCCAGTTTCACTGGTGCCTTCCCGGCCGGGGCCCTGTGCCCGCACCACCCCCATGATCGTTCGGGGCAAAAGCTTACGGCAGATCACATACCAGCTTTGCGTATTTTCGCTTTTGCAGCTTTGCCAGTAGGGTTCGGAGGTCTCCAGAGTCTTGAACCAGGGGAGGATGCAGTGGGTCTCGTTCCATTCCCGCAGATCGCTATCCAGCATATATACTTCAAAGCGGGTGTACTCCAGAGTCTGTACAGCCGCCAGGGAGAATCCCTGGGTAGGGTCGGGGACCAGAAAACAAAGCCCCTCCAGTGGAAATACACGCTTGGAGGTAAGGGCGCAGCCCAAACCTTCCGTAAAGCAATATACGTGAAAACAGCGGGCATCTGCGGCAGCAAAGGTATGATTTGAGCCGGCAGTCAAGCGGCCCCGGAAGGCTCTTACCAGAGGATAGCTGCCGGGCAGCAATTCACATTCATCAAAGGAGGCCAGAGAGGAAAGGGGAACATCCTCCCGGCGGATCCAGGTAACTGACATTTTCTTCTCCTTGTATTATAGAGTAGTAGTTATTAGAGCCCCTCTCCAAGGGCGTATACTACACTGTAAGGGATGCTGTAAATTGGTTAGCTTCTCCTACCGCCAGACGGTTCCAGAAAGGCTCCAACCACAGCCCTTTCTGAAAAGGGATCTTCGGGGCATAAAGAAGGGCCGGCTGACGGGCTATGGGGTCAGACAGCCGGCCGCTGTCAAAGGGGAGGATAAAACGTGCGCAGGTTACTTGCCGGCTTTGGCAATGCGCTCGTTGGAAGCGGCGATCTCGGCGTCTACGTTGCTCTGATCAATGTAGGATACACCGGCGCTGATGAAGGTGGGGAAGGGTTCGTCGCCCAGCAGGCCGTTGGCCTCTACATACAGGCCCAGGCAGGCCCACCAGCCCATGTTGAAGCAGCCCTGTGCGATGGAACCGATGACCTTGCCTTCTTTGACCAGCTCAAGCTGAGCGGGGTTGCGGTCAAAGCCGAATACGGCGATGTCGCTGCGGCCTACCTGATCACAGCCCTGGGAAGCGCCCACGGCCTGGATACCCAGGGAGCAGAAGATGGCGTCGATTTCGGGGTTGGCGGTCAAAGCGGCAGCGGTCTTGGAAGCCTGGTCGGCGATCTCGGCGGTAACGCTGATCTCGGTGACTACGTTCATGTTGGGGTACTTCTCAGCCAGGGTCTCTTTGAAGCCGTTTACACGCTGTTCGCTGTTGTGCTGGCCGGCACGGATAAGGATCAGTACATTGCCTTCGCCGTTGAGTTTCTCACCCAGGATCTTGGCACCGAAAGCACCGGCATCATAGTTTTCTACGCCGATGTTGCAGATACGCTTGGAGTTGGGGGAGTCGGGACCAGTGGTGATCACGGGGATGCCGTTGTCGGTGGCCTTGTTGATAACGTCTACATAGGCATCAGCGTTGAATACGTGCACAGCCAGACCGTTGGGCTTCATGGAAATGGCCCGTTCCACAGAGTTGATATACTCGGTCAGGTCGTTCTGGGAGGTGCCCACGTGCTGGGTCTGTACGCCCAGCATCTTGCCGCAGGCTTCAAACCCTTCATACACCATAAGCATAAAGTCGTCGGTAGATTCGTAGGAGCACCAGAGATAGAGCTGGTCGGCGGGATTTTCTATGCCGCCAAAGGCAGCGCTGGCTACCTTATCGGCAGAAGCAGCGGGGGCGTCGTCAGTCTTCTTTTCGGCCTCGGCGGGTGCGTTGGAGCAGCCAACGAGAGCGGGCAGCAGCATGGCCAGGGCCAGCAGAATACAAGCGAGCTTTTTCATCAGTGTAATTCCTTCCTTTTTGGTTTTGTTCTATCGATCGCCGCATATGCGGTGGGATCCTGGAAAATGGGCCGGGCTCAGATCTTTTTCAGCTTGAGCTGGCCGGAACGGTTGCGCTTGCTCAGGGTATCAAAGACGATAACCACGATCAGCAGTGCGTAGCTGGCAAAATCCTGCCAGTATACGGAAACACCCCACTGAATAAGCGCATTGGTGAACAGGTGGATCATTACAAGACCCAGCATGGTGCCGACAATGTTGCCTTCGCCGCCGCTCATGGTGGTGCCGCCGATGACCGCTGCCGTGACGGCACGGCTTTCAGCCTGCAAGCCCAGCGTGGGGGAGGAAACACCGAAACGGGCGGTGGAGAGCACACCGGCAATGGCGGCCAGCAGAGCAGAAATCATATACAGCATGATCTTGACCCGCTCGACCCGCACACCCGCCATTTCTGCGGCTTTGGTGTTGCTACCGATGAAATAGACCTTGGCAAAGAATCGGGTCTTGGAAAGGAGGATCTGGCAGATAATGGCGGCTGCAATGAGCAGAATAAAGAAGATGGGAACACTGCCCAGATATCCGGAACCAAGATTCTTAAAGCCGCGGACGGATTCTCCCGTGATGGGGATGGAGATGCCGGAGGAGACCACATAACACAGGCCTCTGACCACGCCCTGCATACCCAGCGTGATGATGAAGGGGACAATATTCAGCTTGGCAATCAGGCTGCCGGTGATGGCGCCGCATACCACGCTGACGATAACGCTGATGAGTACCGCCAGCCAGATGTTTACACCTTTGTAAATATACAGCGTGCCGATAAGCATGGAGGCAAAGCACTGTATGGCTCCCAGAGAAAGATCGATCTGGCCGGAGATAAGGATAAATGTCATAGCCAGGGCCAGAAAGCCGTCTGCGCTGAGGCCAAGGGCAACGCTCATGAGGTTGTTGACGGTGAGAAAGGTCTTGGTAGTGCAGGTCATGACGATCATGATCAGCAGAATGACGCCGGCTACCAGTATCTCCCGCTTTTTGAGGAATGCAAGGTTCAGCTTACGCATTTTTGTTCTCCTGTTCCTGGTCAAATGTTTTGGTCGCGTACCGAATGATGGTGGTTTCGTTGATATCCTCGCCGGAGAGCACTCCGGTGACGGAGCCTTCGTGCATGATCACGATCCTGTCGGCCAGACCCATGATCTCGGGCATTTCCGAAGAAACTACGATCACGCCCATGCCTTCCTGGACCAGCTTGCGGATCTTGCGGTGGATCTCCGCTTTGGCGTTTACATCAATGCCGCGGGTGGGCTCGTCCAGTATCAGTATTTCCGGTGCCACCCGCATACAGCGGGCAATGAGCACTTTTTGCTGGTTACCGCCGGAAAGACTGCTGATAGGAGCGTGGATGCTGCTGGTCTTTACGTTGTGCACCTTGACAGCTTCCTCCGCCAGGCCGTCCTCTTTTGAACTGTCCAGCCAGAAACCGCCCTGCTTGCACATGTTGGAGACATAGATGTTCTTACATACGGACAGGCCGGGGAAGATACCCGTAGCTTTCCGGTCTTCGGTCAGGTAGGTGATGCCGCTGCTCAGGGCGTCCTGATAGGTGTGGATCTTCAGTTCCTTCCCATCCAGAAAGACCTGCCCGCCTGCCCGGTGGTCAATGCCGCACATGGCGCGAAGGATCTCGCTGCGGCCGGCACCGATCAGACCGTAAAAGCCCAGTATCTCGCCCTTGTGCAGTTCAAAGGAGACCTTGTCCGACTGGGGCGTCAGCTGCAGATCCCTGGCGGAAAGCATCACATCGCCGATGGTTTCTGCTTTGGGAGGATAGTAGGTAGAGATCTCTCGGCCTACCATGCTGTTGACGATCTCCGTCATGGTGATATCCTCCCGCTTATCCGTGCGGATGAGGCATCCGTCACGCAGAACGGAAACGCTGTCGCAGATCTGGTAGATCTCACTCATCTTGTGTGTGATGTAGATGATGCTGATGCCCTGGGCCTTCAAAGTGCGGATAATGGCAAAGAGCAGTTCCACTTCCTTCTCCGACAGGGAGCTGGTGGGCTCATCGAAGATTATGAGCCGGGCATTGAGGGAAATAGCCCGGATGATCTCGATCATCTGCTGGTTGCCGATGGTCAGATCGCCGGCCCGGCTGGAGGGATCAATGGTCAGGTGGAAATTTTCCAGGAGCTTGGCGGCGTCGGCGTTGAGCTTCTTTTTATCTATGGTGCCCAAAGGTGTTTTGGGCAGCCGGTCCACAAAAATATTGTAGGCCACGGAAAGATGGGGAAAGATGCTCAGCTCCTGATGCACAAAACCGATGCCGGTCTGGATAGAGTCCGTGGGGGTGCTGAAGCTGACCTGCCGTCCGTCAAACCAGATCTCCCCGGGGCCGGGATCGGCGGAAAATACACCGCCGATGATATTCATCAGGGTGGATTTTCCGGCTCCGTTTTCTCCGACCAGGGCCCGGACTTCCCCTTTCTCCAGGGAGAGGGAAACGTCCGTCAGGGCCTTGGTACCGGGAAAGGTCTTGGAAATATGGCAGAGGCGAAGCCTTGGGGAATTGTTTTCCATGGGCAAAGCTCCTTTCTTGGCGCATGCAGACGGGGAACTGGCCCGCCTTTATTTGGACATGGTGACCACCAGATTGCCCCAGGCATCCACTTTGGCGCTTTGGCCGGGATACAGGACAGTGGTGGTATCAGACTGCTGGATGACGGCGGGGCCCAGAATACACTGATCCGCTACCAGCACCTTGCGGTCGTATACATCGCAGTCTGCCCAGCCGCCGTATTCATCAAAGAAAGCGCGGCGGGTGCTTTCCGGCTGGCCCCACGGGCCCGTGGGAGCCTTGCGAATAGAGGGTACAGCGGAGGGAGCCTGGGTAAAGAGGACACGCAGGGCGATGAGCTCCACCGGCACTTCCCGGAAGGCCTGTTTGTAAGCGCCTTCGTGAATGTGGTGGAAGCGTTCCTCCAGAGAACGGAGGGATTCTTCGCTGAGGGCTTCGCCTGCCTCCGGGAAGGGGACTTCCAGCTCGTAGGACTGACCCACATAGCGCATTTCTGCCGAGAAAGAAACCTTTACCTGCTGGCGATCCATGCCTACCCGTGCGCACTTTTCGTTGCACATGGAAAGCCCCTTTTCAATGCACTTGCGCAGCTGTTCCAAGTCTCCGTCCTTGGTGCGCATGGAGACGGTGACCACCTCTTCGTGTTCAATATTGGCGGAGAGCAGGCCGATGGCAGCCATAACGCCGGGCGTAGGCGGAATGATAACCTCTTTGAAATCAATAAGGGACAGGATCCGGCAGGCAGCAATGGGACCGGCTCCGCCGAAAGCGATGATAGAGAAGTTCCGGGGGTCATAGCCGCGCTTTACCGTTGCAAGACGAAGCTGGTCGGCCATGCGGTTGTGCATGATCCGGTGGATGGCGGCAGCGGTGTCATATACATCCATGCCCAGGGGCTCGGAAATGGTCTTAATGGCATCCAAAGCCAACTTGTCGTTAAGCTGGATCTCGCCCCCGGCAAAGGAACCGGGCTTAAGATATCCCAGGGTCAGGCTGGCATCCGTATAGGTGGGCTTAGTGCCGCCTTTGCTGTAGCAGGCAGGGCCGGGGTAAGAGCCGGCACTCTGGGGGCCTACCCGAAGCCAGCCGCCATCATCCACCCAGGCGATGCTGCCGCCGCCTGCGCCGATGGTGCTGATATCCATCATGGCCTGCCGGCAGGGATAAGAGCCGATCATACCGTCGATGGAAAGGGAGATCTTGCCGTCACGGATAAGAGCTACGTCATTGCTGGTGCCGCCCAGATCCAGAGTGAGCACATCCTTGCGGCCCATGAGGTTGGCAATGGTGCGTCCGCCGATAACGCCGGCAGCAGGGCCGGAGAGAAGGGTAAGCACCGGACGCTGGGCACACATGGCTGCGCTGGTGATGCCGCCGCGGGATTGCATCAGCTGCAATACCCGTTCGCCGGTAGTCTCTTCCAGCCGGTTTTCCAGCTTGGAAAGATAAGAATCCATTACCGGGCCGATGTAGGCATCAAAAGCCGTGACTACCGTCCGCTCATATTCCCGGAAACGGGGGTTAATGCGGCAGGAAAGGGAAACACGCACTTCGGGGTAGCGTTCCTTGATAATTTCATAGGTGCGTTCCTCATTGGCTGCGTTGAAGAAAGAGAACAGATAACAGACCGCAATAGAGGTAACGCCCTGTTCCTTGACCAGAAAATCTACTTCCCGGAGCACATCTTCTTCGTTGAGAGACTCCTGGATCTCCCCCTGGGCATTCACCCGTTCGCCTACCTCCCGGATAAGCTCCCGGGGGCAAAGAAAGTCAGGGGTCTCACTGTCAAAGTTAACGTTATAAAGGATGCTTCTGGTACCGCGGCCGATGATAAGCACATCCCGGAAGCCTTTAGTGGTCAGGATCCCGATGCGGGAGCCCTTCTTTTCCAGGATTGCGTTGGTGGCCACAGTGGTGCCGTGAACCAGACGCAGGATATCATGGGGATCAATGTCAGCCATGCGCTGGATCTTTTCCAGGCCATGGAAGAATCCGTCAGAGTATTCGGAGGGGGTGGAGGGCACCTTGGTAACGGTGACGGCACCGGACTGTGCGTCCAGAGCCACCACATCCGTAAAGGTACCGCCGATATCAATGCCGATCAGTGTGCTCATAGTGTGTATGTCCTCCTGCTCATTCTTTACCCATGACGCCCCGGTCATAGGTCCAGGTCTCCATGCCACGCTCCATCTGCTTCTGCTTCCGGGTGGCAAAGGTCACGGCTTCGTCCACGGTTTTGGTAACGGGGTCGATGCATACGCCGTAGTCATCCAAAGCGGAGCTGAGACTGACCCGCTCATCCAGCACATCCCGGAGAACCTTCTGGGGATCCCGTTCCAAAGGATCGCCATAACCGCCGCCGCCTGCACTGTCATATCCGATCTCATCCCCGGCATAGAGCATAAAGTCGCCCTTGGAGGGGATAATTTCCCGGCTGCCATCGGCACGAAGAATATAGCCGGAACCAACCTTGGCAGGCATGCCGCCGAACAGACCCCACGGGGGCACGAAGAAACCGTCGCCCCGGAAGGTGAAGGAAACCTCGCCGTCCAGAAGTTTGATGGCTTTGCTGGAACCCAGACCGCCGCGATATTTACCCGGGCCGCCAGAATCGTCTGCCAGGCCATAGTGCTTGACCTGCAGAGGACCGGACATTTCAAAGGCCTCTACGGGAATGGCCAGCACGTTCTGGCTGTCGGAAGAGATGGCGTCGATGCCGTCCTTACCCAAACGGGCACCCAGACCGCACATACCGTTGTCGTTGGAAACAAAGGGCTTGTGACGCTTGTTGTCATACCCACCGATGTACAGCAGAGGCGCATAGGCGCCGGAGCAGGCATTGATCAGTTCAGGCTTGGCCTTGGCCAGTGCACCCAGGCAGGTGCTGGAAAGAAGCTGTACCGTAAGACCCCGTCCGCCGGTGGGGGCGGGCTTGGTAGCATTGACAATGCTGCCTTCGGGCAGGATGTACTTCATGGAGCGGAAGCAGCCTTCGTTGGTGGGGATGCTTTCGCCGCCGGTAACGACCTTTACCGCATATTCCATGGTGGAAAGGGTAGAGGCAAAAACGCAGTTGATGGGGCCCTTGACCTGCTGGCTGCTGCCGGTAAAGTCAAAAAGGATCTCCGAACCGGAAATGGTCACGGCCAGCTGCAGACGGATGGGGGGCTTGTCCAGCTCCAGACCATCGTTGTCGATATAGCCGGTGAAACGGTATACACCGTCGGGGAGTTCTTCAATGGCCTTACGGGTCAGGGCTTCGGAATGATCCAGCAGGCCTTCGATGGCACTGAGGAATACATCTTTTCCGTATTCCCGGCACATATCCGCAATACGGGAGGCGCCTACTTTATCACAGGCAACCTGCGCTTCCAGATCTCCCATGACTTCATCGGGGATACGGACGTTTTGACGAATGATCTCATGCACGGCCCGTACCTTTTGTCCGGCGTCATAGAACTTGACCGGAGGCAGGCACAAGCCTTCCTGATACATACAGGTGGCCCGGGTGGAAACGCCGGGGGTGATCCCGCCGGTGTCGGCCAGGTGCACCATGCTGGCGGAATAAGCTACTACCTGCTTGTCATAGAAAACAGGCATGACTACGGTAACGTCGGGGATGTGGCTGCCGCCGTTGAAGGGGTCGTTCTGCATGTAGACATCCCCCTCCCGGGCTGTTTCCGGAGGAAATTCCTTCAGGATCGCCGGAACGGAAGCAGAAAGAAATCCCAGCTGGCAGGGCATAGCTGCAGACTGGGATATAGTGCGTCCCTGTGCGTCAAACAACGCGCAGGTGCAGTCTTTCATTTCTTTGACGATCACCGAGAAGGACATTTTCAGCAGGGCATCCTCCATCTCGTTGGAGATGGATTGCAGACGGTTGTTGATGACTTCCAGTAATATGGGGTCCATGTTTCTCACTCCATCTTATGCATTTTCTCGATTTGGTAACGCTTACAAAAAAATTATGTAAGCGGTTTCGTAGCTTTAGAATACGATACGAAAAGCAAGTTGTCAACTACTTTTTTTTATTTTTTCTGCAAGATAATACATTTTGCATACCTTGCGTGCGGTTCCTGTAGACAAAAGGCAGAATATACGCTCCGCATCATTGACCGCTTTGCATCTATGCGGAGAAAGTGGGGAAGATGTTTGACCGCTGCGGGCAGGCGGCGTTGCTATTTATATGAAGAATGTCTGGGAGGATCGGCGCTGCATCTGTGTGCTTCGTACTTGTTTCCAATGTTGCCTGTGCAGAAACACTGCGTAAAAACGGCTGAGAAACGCATTTTTTTACTCAGACCCTTCCATTTTGCGGCGAAGCCTGCTATAATATCTTAGTTTAGATGTATAAGTATAAGACAGGAGCGGATATCATGGATTTCAAACAGCAGATCGCCGGGGCTTTGAGTCCTCTGTGCGGTATCGAAGCGAAAGAACTGGCCAACTATTTGGAAGTACCCAAGAATACAGAGATGGGGGATTACGCTTTCCCCTGCTTCAAGCTTTCCAGAACTCTGCGTAAAGCACCCCCGGCTATTGCGCAGGAACTTTACGGCAAACTGGTTCTGCCCCAAGGCATCACCCGGTGTGAGGCTGTGGGAGGATATCTGAACTTCTTTGTGGATCGGGGGCAGCAGGCTGGTCAGCTGCTTTTGAAGGTGCTTCAGGAAGGGAAGGCCTATGGCTCTTCACAGGAGGGGCAGGGCCGCCATGTGGTGCTGGATTACTCGTCCATTAATATTGCCAAACCTTTTTCCTTCCATCATCTGCCTACTACAGCCATCGGTAATTCCCTGTATCGCATTTATCGGCATCTGGGCTATGCACCTGTAGGCATCAACCATCTGGGGGACTGGGGCACTCAGTTCGGCAAGATGATCGTGGCCTATAAAAAGTGGGGTACCAAACCCGTAGAAGAGTATGCCATCCGGGAACTGGTGGATCTTTATGTCCGCTATCATAAAGAGGCAGAGGCCCATCCTGAAATGGACGATGAAGCCCGGGCCTGGTTCCACAAGATCGAAACCAGGGATCCGGAAGCGGTACATCTCTGGCAGAGTATGAAAAATGCCACCATTAAAGAAGTCACCAAGACTTATGAGCGGCTGGATATCCACTTTGACAGCTGGGCTGGGGAAGCTTTTTATGAAGACAAGATGCAGCCCGTTATCGACGAGCTGCGGGAAAAAGGCATCAGCCGGGTAGACAACGGCGCTACCATCGTGGATCTTTCCCAGTGGAACATGCCTCCCTGCCTGATCCTCAAGTCCGATGGCAGCACAATCTATGCCACACGGGATCTGGCAGCTGCCTGCTACCGGAAGCAGACCTATGATTTTGTAAAGATGCTTTATGTGGTGGCCTATCAGCAGGATCTGCACTTCAAGCAGATCTTTAAGGTGCTGGAACTTATGGGCCGGGATTGGGTCAAGGACTGCGTGCATGTAAACTTCGGTATGGTCAGCATGGAAGATGGTTCCTTCTCCACCCGGGAAGGACGGGTGCTGTATCTGGAAGATGTACTCAACGCCGCTGTGGAAAAGACCTACGAAATCATCTGCGAAAAGAGTCCCGATCTGGAAGATAAAAAAACGGCGGCAGAAGATGTGGGTATCGGCGCCATCCTGTGGGGTGTGCTGTATAACTCCCGGATCAAAGACATTTCCTTCAGCTACAATAAGGTATTGAATTTTGACGGGGAAACAGGCCCTTACGCTCAGTATACCCATGCCCGCTGCTGCTCCGTGCTGCGGAAGGCCGGCGGTTATGATATAAACAAGGTGGATCCTTCCAGATTAAGCGATCCTTATTCCATGGCCCTGCTCAAGGCTATCGGAGCTTTTCCTCAGGCCGTTAAAGCGGCGGCGGAAAAATATGAGCCTTATCTGGTGGCCCGCAGTGTCATGGCTGTGTGCACTGCCTGCAACAAATTCTATTATGAGGTGCGGATCATGGCAGAGGATGAGGCGGACAGAACCGCTCGCCTGGCCTTGGCCGATGCTGCCCGGATCACCATTGCCACCGGTTTGAGCCTGCTGGGGATCAAGGCCCCTGAGCGTATGTAAAACAGGCAGCCGGCATCAGAAAATAACAAAAAGATAGAAGCATAGAAGAACAGGAGAAAAGCCATGCTGGATATCAAGCTTATTCGCAACGACCCCGAGCTGGTCAAGGAAAACATCCGCAAAAAGTTTCAGGACGCCAAGCTCCCTCTGGTAGACGAGGTGCTGGAACTGGACAGAAAAAACCGTGCCGCCATTCAGGAGGCCAGTGACCTGCGTGCTGCCCGAAATACCCTTTCCAAAAAGGTGGGGATGCTCATGGGACAGGCTAAAAAGGATCCTTCCAAACTGACGGAAGCAGAGGAAGTAAAGGCGCAGGTAAAAGCACAGGCGGAGCGTTTGGCAGAACTGGAGAAGCTGGAAGGGGAGTATGCCGAGGAGATCCGCCGGCGGATGATGCTCATTCCCAATATCATCGATCCATCCGTGCCTATCGGACCGGATGACAGCTGCAATGTGGAGGTCGCCCGCTTTGGAGAACCTGTGGTGCCGGATTTCCCCATTCCCTATCATACGGAGATCATGGAGCGCTTTAATGGCATTGATATGGATGCCGCAGGGCGTGTTTCCGGTCAGGGATTCTACTATCTGCTGGGGGATATTGCCCGGCTGCATGAAAGCGTGCTGGCCTATGCCAGAGACTTCATGATCGATAAGGGATTTACCTATTGCATTCCCCCCTTCATGATCCATGGCAATGTGGTGGAGGGCGTCATGAGCCAGAACGATATGGATGCCATGATGTACAAAATAGAAGGTGAAGATCTGTACCTGATTGGCACCAGTGAGCATTCCATGATCGGCCGGTATATCGACCAGATCCTGCCCGAAAGCGCATTGCCTCAGACTCTGACCAGCTATTCCCCCTGCTTCCGCAAGGAAAAGGGATCTCATGGTCTGGAGGAGCGGGGCGTATATCGTATTCACCAGTTTGAAAAGCAGGAGATGATCGTGGTCTGCAAGCCCGAAGAAAGCATGGACTGGTACGAAAAGATGTGGCGCTGGAGCGTGGAGTTGTTCCGGAATCTGGAGATCCCCGTGCGGCAGCTGGAATGCTGTTCCGGTGACCTGGCGGATCTGAAGGTAAAAAGCTGCGACATTGAAGCCTGGTCTCCCCGGCAGAAGAAATACTTCGAGGTGTGCTCCTGCTCCAACCTGGGGGATGCCCAGGCACGGCGGCTGAAGATGCGTGTGAAAGGCGAAGACGGAAAAACCTATCTGCCCCATACTCTGAATAACACTGTAGTGGCTCCACCCAGAATGTTGATCGCATTCCTGGAAAATCACCTGCAGGCAGACGGTTCTGTGACCATTCCGGAAGTGTTGCGGCCCTATATGGGCGGAAAAAGCCTGTTGAACTGAAAAACTGCGTCAGGGCGCTGTGCGTTGCTGCAGCGCCCCGCTTTCCGATTTCCTGCCGGCAGATTGCCGCCGTTCAGCCTGTAGAAGCAGCTGGCTATTTTGTGGCATTAGGATGCTTAATAAACAAAAAGTCCCCGCAGGGACTTGTTTTTGTTTGGGTATGTGCTAAAAAATACTCAGATATAGTTCACGGGAAAGCTTTTCCAGCATGCGGATGCCCGCAACAGAATTGCCTTTGCTGTCAAGCGCAGGGGAATACAGCCCGATGCTCATGCGGGTGGGCGCTACCGCCATGATCCCGCCGCCTACGCCGCTTTTTGCCGGTACGCCCACCCGTACGGCGAATTCTCCGCTGCCGTCATACATGCCGCAGGTCATAAGCACGGCATTGACAAAATAAGCATACTCGCTGGCATAAACCCGCTTGCCGGAAATAGCCAGCCGCCCATGATTGGCCAGAGACATACCGATATAGGCCAGGTCCCGGGCGGTAACATTGAGAGAACAGGCTTTGAAATAGCAGTCCAACACCTCTTCCACATCGTCCTGAATCATGCCGTAGGCCTTGAGCAGGTAGCCAAGGGAACGGTTTTTATTGCCCGTGAGCTTTTCGGAGCGGTAGACCTCTTCGTTTAACTGGATGGTGGGGTTGCAGGCCAGCTTCCGCGTGAAGGCCAGCAGCCGGTTAAAACGTTCTTCATAGCTGTTTCCAAGGAGCATGGTGATCATTACAATGGCTCCCATGTTAACCATGGGGTTCAGGTGCTGGCTGAGCAAAGCCTGATCGGTAACGTTGATGGCATCAAAAGGCTTGCCGGTAGCTTCCACACCTACCCGGTGCTGCACAGCTTCTGCACCGTTATCCATAAGAGCCAGCAGCAGAAGCAGGGGCTTGACCACGCTTTGGATAGTAAAAGGCTTTTCGTATTCTCCGGCGGCATACAGTTTGCCATCACAGTTGAGGATGCAGGCGCCGAAATCCTGCGGGTCGGCTTTCTGCAGTTCCGGTATATAAGAAGCTACCTTTCCTTCCTGTATGCAGGGGCGGCAGTCCTCCATGAGTCTGTCCAGCAGCTCGTCCATACCCAGCCTCCTTTAAATAAAATAGAACGCCTTATAAATATTTATTGTAGAGAGGCAGGGTAAAAATGTCAAATATATAATTGCCTGTTTCAGCACTTTTCCTTGCATGCGGGGAAAGTTTGCATTATCATACTTTTTGTGGATTTATAAACGTTGGGAGGTCCCATGATTTTCGGGAAAAACATTAATCGCTATTATCTGAAGTATCTGCCGTCTCTGCTGCTGGGGCTGCTGGCATTGCTGGTGGTGGATTATATGCAGCTGCAGGTGCCCCGGCTTTACGGTATGGTTATCAACGGGGTGAACAATGGTTTTGTAGAGCTGGATGGGGTGTCTGTACCCTTTGATATGGCTTTTCTGCTGGACAGGATATGCAATCCCATGCTGTTCATCATTCTGACAATGATCATCGGCCGTTTTTTATGGCGTGTGTGCCTGTTTGGCGCAGGTATTAAAGTGGAAACGGACATTCGCCGGCGGCTGTTCAGTCATGCCAAGGATCTGTCTCAGGAATTTTATCAGGTCAACAAGGTGGGAGAATTGATGTCTTTGTTCACCAACGATCTGGAAACCGTACAGGACTGCTTCGGCTCCGGCATTCTTATGATGGTGGATGCCGTGGCCCTTGGGGCCATGTCCCTGGGTAAGATGGGCGCCATGGATCTGAAGCTGACCCTTCTTTCTCTGATCCCCATGGTGGCCATGCTGGCCGCCGCATTGATCGTGGGCAAGTATATGACCGTCAAGTGGGAAAAGCGGCAGGAGGCTTTCTCCCGGCTGTCCGATTTTTCTCAGGAGAGTTTTTCAGGCATCGCTGTTATCAAAGCCTTTGTTAAGGAGGCCAAGGAACTCAGCTGTTTCCGAAAGTTGAATAAGGAGAATGAGCAGATCAACGTAGCCTATACCCGCCTGTCTGCCGGGCTTAATGCTGCCATTACCCTGTTCATCGGTTCTGTTATCTGCATTATCCTGGGATACGGCGGATATCTGGTATATCGGGGCGTATTCAACGCAGGGCAGCTGCTGGAGTTTATCAGCTACTTTACGGCCATTATCTGGCCGGTCATGGCCGTCAGCGAACTGATAGAGATGCATTCCAAGGGGAAAGCGTCCATGGGGCGCATTGATGAGTTTCTGGCTGCCCGGCAGGATGTGGCCGATCGTCCTGCCGTGACAGATCCCGGTTCACTCTCCGGAAAGATACAGCTGAAGCATTTGACTTTCCGCTACCCCGGCACTGATCGGGATGTGCTGAAGGATATCTCTTTTACTATCGAGCCCGGAGAGCAGGTAGGACTCATCGGCCGCACCGGTGCAGGCAAGACCACCCTGGTGGATCTGCTGCTGCGCACCTATAACGTACCCGATGGCACCGTATTTCTGGATGATAAGGATGTGAATGACATGCCTATTGCTGCCGTGCGCCGCAGTGCGGCTTATGTACCGCAGGATAATGTGCTGTTCAGCGAGAGCATAGAAAAGAACGTGGCCTTTGCCGTAGATGGAGCTTCTCATGAACAGGTGACCCAGGCGGCTGCCCTGGCGGATGTTCATGACAATATCGTATCTTTCCCCCATGGGTATGAAACCCTGCTGGGAGAGCGTGGGGTCACTATTTCCGGTGGACAAAAGCAGCGGGTATCCATTGCCCGGGCCTTAATGAAGGATGCGGCCATCCTGATCCTGGATGATTCCGTTTCCGCTGTGGATACGGCTACGGAAAAGGTCATCCTGGATAATCTGCGTACCACCCGCCGGGGAAAAACCACCATTTTGATTGCGCACCGGATCTCCACTGTAGAGAATATGGACAAGATCCTCTTCCTGGATGAAGGCAGACTTTTGGACATGGGCACCCATGAGGAACTGCTGAGCCGCTGCAAGGCGTATGCCAACATGGTTGCGCTGCAGAAGCTGGAAGAGAAAAAGGAGGACTGACACTATGCACGAATATTATCCTCTGCTGCTCTGCGGCGGCGTTATCGGATTGTTTTCCGCCATTTTCATCTTTGCCTATGCCACCATGAAGGATAAAAAAGAGGCTATCGGCTTTGACCGGAACATGAAGGACGGAGAACTGATCCGCCGTATGATCGTGTATGCCAGGCCGCATTGGAAGTCCTTTGCACTGGCTGTGGTATTGATGCTCCTGTCGATAGGCTATGATGTGGCGTCTCCGCTGCTGGTAGGAAATATAGAGGAGATGATCAAGGGCGAGTTTGCTCTTTCCGGCCTGTTCAGGCTGGTGGCGGTATACGGAGGCATTCTGGTGGTGTCCACGCTGTGTAACTATGCTCAGCGTCTGATCCTGCAAAAGACGGGACAGAAGATCGTATCTGCCGTCAGGGAAGATACCTTCACGCACATAGAGAGCCTGTCCCATAACCAGCTTCATCACATTCCCGTTGGTAAACTGGTCACCCGGGTCACCAACGATACCAATGCCATTTCCATGGTGTTTACCAACATATTGGTACAGCTTTTCCGCAATATTTTCGTGCTTCTGGGCGTGGTCGGAGCAATGTTGTGCCTGAACTATGTGCTGACATTGATGGTGCTTTGCTTCGGGCCCTTTATCGTGCTGTTTACCGTGATCTTCCGCAAGTTCAGCCGCCGGGCTTTCCGCCGGGTAAAGGATGGCACTACGGATATAAATACCTTCCTTTCTGAAAATCTTTCCGGCATCAAGATCATTCAGATCTTCAACCGGGAACAGCGGAAGCAGGAGGAGTTTGACGAAAAGAACGAGAAACTCAAAAAGGCCAAGCAGAATCAGATCTTCGTATTCGGTATTTTCCGGCCCATGGTATATATGCTGTATATCTCCTCGGTGCTGTGCCTGCTGTATATAGGCGGCAAGGGGTATATAGATGGGGCCAGCTTCCTGGGGCAGACCATTACTGCCGGCACCATTGTTACATTTTATATGTATGTGTCCAAGTTCTTTGATCCCATCCAGAGCCTGGCAGAGCAGTTCAACTGGCTTCAGAGTGCTTTTGCTTCGGCAGAGAAGATCTTCTCCATTATGGACATGGTTCCAGAAGTAGTGGATGCGCCCGATGCCATAGACCTGTCCACCGTGCGTGGAGAGATCGAATTTAAAAACGTCTGGTTCGCCTATGAGAAGGATGACTGGGTGCTTAAGGATGTAAGCTTCCATGTGGAGCCAGGCCAGACCGTGGCTTTTGTGGGGGATACCGGAGCGGGAAAGACTACCATTTTGGGTTTGCTTTGCCGGAATTACGATATCCAGAAGGGTATCATTACATTGGACGGCATCGACATCCGGCATATCAAGCTCAGCAGCCTGCGCCGGCATTTCGGGCAGATGCTTCAGGATGTATTCCTGTTTTCCGGTACAATCCGTTCCAATCTGCTGCTGCATATGGATGGCGTCAGTGATGAAAAAATCATGGAGGCCTGCCGGTATGTAAATGCCGATTCCTTTATCAACCGCCTGCCTAAAGGATTGGATGAGGAGGTAAGGGAGAGGGGCAATAACTTCTCCGCCGGGCAGCGGCAGCTGCTCAGCTTCGCCAGAACCATTCTCCATCAACCGGAGATTATGATCCTGGATGAGGCTACCGCCAATATCGACACGGAGACGGAGGTACTTATCCAGAATTCGCTGGAGAAGATGATGCGCATCGGTACCATGCTCATGGTGGCCCACCGGCTTTCTACTATTCAGCATGCAGACAATATCCTGGTGCTGCAAAACGGGCGGATCATTGAATCCGGCAGCCACTTTAATCTGTTGGAGCAGAAGGGGCGGTATTATGAGCTGTACACCTTACAGCTTCACAAGCAGAGCTTGGAAGCAAGACATTAAGCCGTTAGTTAAAAGGAGGGCCTCAGAGCTCTCCTTTTTAAGCATATAAAAAAACGATCATATTTCTGCATCATGGAATAAAACAATGATTTTTCCCTTTCCCCGGACTGCACATATGGAGTATACTGAGGCACATGGGGAAGGAGGATAAAGTATGGCATATACCGTGGGCATTGATATCGGATCCACCTGCGCCAAGGCCGTGGTTCTGGAGAACGGGGTGTTGGTCTGCCGCCTGCTGCAAAGCACCGGATGGAGCAGTGTGGATACTGCCGGAGAGCTGAAAGAGGCTCTGACACGGGCGGGATATGCGCCTGAAGGAGGGCACACCGTGGCCACCGGGTATGGGCGGATATCCGTACCTTTTGCAGATAAAACCGTTACAGAGATCACCTGTCATGCTCGTGGTGCTGCTTTTATCCATGGCCTTTCAGAGCTTACCGTCATTGATATCGGTGGGCAGGATACCAAGATCATTACCGTAGAAGGCGGTATGGTGGCAGACTTTTTGATGAACGACAAATGTTCCGCCGGTACCGGACGGTTTTTGGAGGTCATGGCCAACACCCTGGGAATACGGCCGGGCGAGCTCACGGAGCTGGCGGCCCGGGGCGGCGGCGTATCCATCAGCTCACTGTGCACCGTCTTTGCCGAAAGTGAAGTCATCAGTCTCATCGGCCGGGGAGAATCCAAAGAGAACATTGCCTTTGGTGTGGTGGATTCCATTGTAAAGAAGGTAGCCTCTCAGGCAGGCCGTACGGCCCTAAAACCCACCGTAGCGCTGACCGGAGGCTTGTGCGAATGTCCCTATATCAGGGCTTCCTTGGAAAAAGCTTTGCATTGCCCTGTTTTGGCGCTGCCTGATGGACGGTATGCAGGCGCTATCGGTGCTGCCCTTTGCGAATAAGTTTGCATTGTACAACCGCCGCTTATGCGGCACAATATTATATTATTGGAGGAAAAACATGTCTGAAGTATTGGTAAATGCCGTGGGCGATGCCTGCCCCATTCCCGTAGTCAAGGCCACTCAGGCCCTCAAACAGTTTGCAGAAGCCGGCACGCTGGAGGTGCAGGTGGATAACGAAACTGCTGTCCAGAATCTGCTGCGTCTGGCCAAGTCCAACAACCTGCTTGCCGCCAGTCAGAAGCTGGGTGAAAAACTTTTTTCCGTGAAGATGACCGTTTCCGGCCCCGTGCATATGGGTGAGCAGGAAGCCGCATGCCAGCCCGATGCCCGTGGAAACCTGGTGGTAGCCGTGGATACGGATGCCATGGGGCGTGGGGATGATACTCTGGGTCACACCCTGATGAAGGGATTTCTGTTTGCACTGACCCAGATGGATACGCTGCCCAAGACTATTCTGTTCTACAATGGCGGGGCAAAGATCCCCTGTGAAGGTTCTGTCAGTCTGGAAGATCTGAAAAATATGGAGGCTCAGGGTGTAGAGATCCTTACCTGCGGTACCTGTCTGAACTTCTACGGTCTTACGGAAAAACTGGCTGTAGGTTCTGTGACCAATATGTATACCATTGTCGAGAAACTGGCCGGAGCAGGCAAGGTCATCAAGCCGTGATCTATCTGGATAACGCCGCTACTACCCTGCATAAGCCACCTCAGGTGGCGCAGGCCGTCTTTTCGGCCATGCATACCATGGGCAACTGCGCCCGGGGTACCCATAAGGAAGCCCTGGACGCTGCCCGGGGGGTATACGCCGCCAGAGAAAAGCTGGCGGCGCTTTTCGGTTGTCCTCGGGCAGATCATGTGATCTTTACCTGCAACGCCACAGAGGCTCTGAACATTGCTCTGAATGGATTGTTTGCTCCCGGCGATCATGTGATCACTACGGATCTGGAGCATAATTCCGTTCTGCGGCCGCTGTATCGGCTGGAAGCGGAAGGAAAGATATCCCTCTCCTTTGTTCCGGCGAATGCAGATGGATGCATAGCATATGAAGACTTTGAGCGTCTCATGACATCCAGAACGCGGGCGGTGGTCTGCACCCATGCATCCAACCTGACGGGAAATGCGCTGGATATCAGCCGCATTGCATCCATAGCCCATAGGCACGGGGCATTGTGCGTGATAGACGCTTCTCAAACGGCGGGATGCCTGCCCATAAATATGGAAACCATGGGATTGGATGTGGTGTGTTTTACCGGTCACAAGGGGCTTATGGGACCGCAGGGTACCGGCGGCCTATGTATTCGCCCCGGAGTAGAGATCGCCCCCTTTAAGGTAGGCGGGACGGGCGTGCAGTCTTACAGCCGCACACAGCCGGAAGCCTATCCAACCCGGTTGGAAGCAGGTACGCTCAATGGCCATGGTATTGCCGGGTTGGGAGCTGCTCTGGATTTTATTCTGGAAACAGGGGTTTCGGCTATACATGCAAAGGAAAAGGCGCTGATGGAACACTTTTATACAGGGGTGAGAGAGATCCCGGGAGTCACAGTTTACGGGGACTTTACCCACGAGCGGGCGGCCATTGTCTCGTTGAATATCAGAGAGTATGATTCCGGCGAGGTAGCAGATGCATTGAGCCAGGAATATGCCATTGCCACAAGACCAGGGGCGCATTGTGCCCCCCGGATGCACTATGCGTTAGGGACACAGGAACAGGGAGCGGTACGTTTCAGCTTTGCCTATTACAATACGGAGGATGAGGTGGATACTGCCATCGCCGCCGTAAAGGAGTTGGCACAATGAGAGAGAAAAAGCTTTGGTTGATCTTGACTTTTCCTACCACCACCGCCGCCATGGCCATGGAGACCTTGTGTGCAAAAGAATCTCTCCCAGGACGGCTGATCCCCGTGCCAAGAGAGATCACCGCCGGATGCGGCATGAGTTGGCGGGCTCCGGTAGAAAGCCGGGAGGTCTTGGTTGCAGCCGTTCAGCAGGCAGGGCTGCCTTTGGACGGAACGTACGAGATTCTGCTGTAAATGCTGCGCATAGGGTCTAAGGCTCCTTCGGGAGCCTTCTTTATTTTTTAGCGAGGTTTCGAAGCAGCATGCAGAGAAAAATGCTGCCGGTGAAATTAACGCACTAAATAATATATAATAATATATATTCGATCGATTTTGAGAATTAAATTCCTAGTAGTATTTACTTTATGAATTTCCTACATACGCAAATGCATGCTATCATTAAATAAAGAAGAATTGACACGATGCGACAGGATATTTTGCGGACAGGTTTCAAACGGCTTTAGCTTGCTCAAGCGACGTATTCTTTAATAACAGAGCGCAGCTCTGATTAAAAAGGAGAACATTATGGAAACTGCAATGGAAAAACTGGCACGTGAAAAGGAAAAGTGGGGCAGATTTGCAGAGCTTAGCCCGGATGTTATCGGCGCATTCGGTCAGATGCGTGCTGCAAGCTGCAAAGAAGGCGGTGTACTGGATTTCAAAACGCTGGAGCTCACCAGTGTCGCGGTGGCTGTAGCGCGTAAATGCGAGCCCTGCATGCTCTCCCATGTAGAACTGGCGGTAGAGGCCGGCTGCACTCGTGAAGAACTGGCGGCGGCGCTCAATACCACTATCCTGCTCTGCGGCGGTCCCGGCTGGGCTTATTCCGCCATGGCATTGGATGCATTTGATCAGATGTCCGCAGCAAAAGGCGAGTAAGCTGTTTGACCTAAGAGTAAAACGGAGGAAAAGACATGTCGGATTATGTACAGATGTGGAAGGATCTGGGTATGGATCTGGAGACCCATGATCTCCTGTGTCAGGTATTGCCCACGGCCGTAGGGGATGTGTTCCTTACCCAGGAGAATCGGCCCAAGGCTATGGATTTTTGGGATCTGGTCATCAGTGAAGTCCATGGTATTCGCCCGGCAGAACTTATAGCCGCCCAGAAGGAAGGAAGAAAAGTATTTGGCACCTTCTGCGTGTATGTGCCGGACGAAGTAATTCTGGCCGCAAACGGTATCGTTACGGGTCTGTGTGGCGGCAGTCAGTTCTGGGTGCCCGGCGGCGAAGCGGTGCTGCCCAAGAATACCTGTCCGCTGATCAAGGCTTCTGTAGGTGCCCGTCTGGGTCGTACTTGTCCCTTCTTCCGCATTGCGGATATGTATGTGGGTGAAACCACCTGTGACGGCAAGAAGAAGGCCTATGAGATTCTGGGAGAGGATGTGCCCATGCACATTATGGATGTCCCCCAGATGAAGCGGGAAAAGGATATCCTTAAGTGGAAGGAAGAGATAAAGGACTTTGCAAAAAAGGTGGAAGAGTTCACCGGCAATGTCATTACACCTGAAAAGCTGAAGGAAGCTATTCATATCGTCAACGAGAAGCGAAAGGCTTTGGCCCGGGTATATAATGCGCGTAAGGCCTTGAATCTGCCCATCTCTGGCAGGGATGCTCTGCTGATGATGCAGATATCCTTCTTTGATGATCCCGTTCGCTGTGCACAGATGTGTAATCGCCTGGCAGATGAATTGGAACAGAGAATCAAAGATGGGGTCAGTGTGGTACCTGCGGGCACAAAGCGTATTCTGCTGACCGGAACGCCTTTGGCCGTGCCTAACTGGAAACTTCATAACCTTATCGAAACCAGTGGAGCTGCTGTGGTTTGTGAAGAGATGTGCACCGGCACCCGGTACTTTGAGAACCTGGTGGACGAGTCCGGTGAAACTCTGGAAGACATGTACATGGCTCTTTCCCGCCGGTATATGAAGACCAATTGCGCCTGCTTTACCCCCAATACCGGCCGCATCGATGATATCCTGCGCATGGTGAAGGAATACCACGCCGACGGCGTTATCGACTGTTCGCTGAAGTTCTGCTGTCTGTATGATACGGAGAAGTATGCCGTATCCCGAGCCATGAAGGAAGCGGGCGTTCCTGTGCTGGAACTGGAAACGGACTACACCGATACCGATGCCGAACAGTTGCGTACCCGTATAGGGGCCTTTGTGGAAATGCTCAATGCCTGAGGATCGGATCCGCTGGTATATTCTCTTCGAGAATTATGAGCAGGGGTTGGCTCTTCATGCTCTGTTGGATGGAGCAGGGGTGCAGAATCGCATTGCCCCAGCTCCTCGGAGCATTCAAGGGGAGCTGAGCTGTGGAATGTCCCTGCTGTTGGAGCCAGAGGAACTGGCGGCCGCTAAAGCAGTCATAGAGGCTCATCAGGCGGCGCATTATGCCATTGTGCCTTTGGCGGGGCAGATACACAGCCACCGGGATAAATACTGTTGAAATAGTCAAAGCCCTCGGGGAACCGGGGGCTTTGATTTTACTTGAAATTTCGGATATGGGTAAAAAAATGTTGCAAGCATGCAATTCATAAACTAATGTTTTCACCAAGAATCATATCATAATTGCGGCTCAATTGTGATGAATGAAAATAGTTATGAATTGCCCAGAGCAACTTTCTTTTTTTAACCAGAGTGAATACTTTTCAAAAATGGCTATGGTCCGGGTTGCTTTGTCAAAGCGAAAACGCTGATGCCGTCCGCCTTTGGATCGGTGGTGAGCAAGTGCGCCTTTGCAATTGGTTTTAAAGTGTGCCTTTGCAATTGGTTTTAAAGTGTGGTACATTAATTGTCAGTTCAATAAATGCAATTTGTCGGAGGGGAGCTCATGATTCGTTTGGTAACAATAACACCGGATAATTGGAGACTCGGGCTCTCTGTACGCGAAGATCAGTATGATTATGTTTCTGATAGTTCCGGAATATTGGCAAGAGCTTATGCCTATCGGGATAACAGAAGTCAGGCTTTTGTGATATATGATGACAATGTTCCGGTCGGAATGGCCATGTATCATGACCTTGATGACTGGAAGGCGTATGACTTTAGTCAGTTCTTTATCGATCATCGTTATCAAAGAAAAGGATACGGGCTAAAAGCTGCTGAAATGATTCTGAAAAAGATGAAAGCAGATGGGAAGTACGACAGAGTTGTTCTTTGCTACATAAACGGTGATGAAGCAGCTAAAAATCTCTATGAAAAACTTGGTTTTCATCATACAGGTCAGGCAGATGAGGATGAGATCATCATGGAAAAAATTTTACGGTAAATTCCGGTCTGCTTATCTATTTCGTTGAAAACTTCGCACTATGTTGCATGATTTTCCCTGCTTTTTTGTCTACAATTTATCAGATTTTGTGCTATGCTATCTCTGGCACCAGTACTCAGGCAGGCAGTTTTCATGTTTTTCTCGGTGGTGATATGGTTCTCCGGGCGAATGATAAAAGAAATAAATTGCCTAGTGCCTCAACCTGCAGTTACTTCTTTTAGTTATGTGTGGAAACTGATCTGCTGGTAGTATCTTTAACGTTTATACGCCCCAGTTTGGCTCTTTTGTCAACCGCCCTGCTTCTTGGTGGAGTAGGAAAACATTCTTGATAAATCTCGTCTCAACAATGCGTTTCTACATAAGTCGTTTTGTATTTTGAGAGAAAATTGATTGTTCTGAATACAGAAGTAAGGAAAATTTTTGATAAATCGGCGCAGGGATGTAACATAAAACAGGGAGTCTCCTTTCGGGAGACTCCCTGTGTGCAGTTTCAATAAAATCAGCTGCGCAGGGGGGCGCCGCAGTTTTTCAGGGCTTCAATGATAGCGTCAAAGGCTTTGCGGATCTCTTCCTCACTCAGCGTATGGTCAGGAGACCGCAGAGAGAACGTAAAAGCCAGGCTCTTTTTGCCAAGAGGTACGCCTGCTCCGCGATACACATCAAAGAGCTCCACATTTTCTACCAGCAACTCCGACTGTGCCTTGCGGATCACATCCATAAAGTAAGCGGCTTCCTGTTCGTTATCCACCACTACGGCCAGATCCCGGTTCACCAGCGGGAAGCGGGGCAGGGGTTCAAAAGTCAGCTCTTCCTTTTCCGTCCGGTGAAGCGCTTCAAAATCCAATTCCGCCATATATACTGGCTGCTTGATGGAGAAGCTGCTCAGCACATCCGGGTGGAACTGGCCCATCTCCCCCAATTTGGTGTTTCCGCTGTAGATCTCGGCACCGCGGCCGGGCTGATAGCAGGGCGCGCCTCCCTTTCTGAAGGAGACCTCCGGTACCCGGAGCTTGTCTAGCAGAGTTTCGATCACACCCTTGAGGGTGAAGAAGCTTTCACTGTCGCCAAAGAAGGCCAGACCGACTTTTTTATGTTCCTCAGGCAGTTCTCCACCTAGATCCAGATGAATGTTGCCTACCTCCATAAACCGGCCATACCCTGTTTTGCGGTTAAGATTTCGGGCTACGGAATCCAGCATGCCCATATACAGGGTGGTACGCATAAGGCTCTGATCCTCTCCAAACGGGTTCAGCAGCCGCACGGCCTTATTGCGGGTATCCTCAGGAGCGAAGCAAAGGTTCTTCAGAGCCGTAGGACCGGTGAAGTTGTAGTTGTACATTTCCAGACAGCCGCAGCTTACCAGAATGTCCTTGATCCTGTCTTCCAGCAGATACACCGGTGCAATGGAACCCTGGACGGTATCTCCATGCATAAGTACGGGCGGAATATTTTCAAAGCCATAGACCCGGCCTACTTCCTCGGCAATGTCATGGTCGGCTTCAATTCCCTTCTCGATATCCGTCCGGTAATGAGGCAGCACGATATCCATGGTTTTGCCCTGCGGGGTGCAGCCCAGGTGAATGGGAGCCAGCAGCGCGGCCATCTGTTCTCCGGAGAAGCGGGTGTTCAGCAATCGGTTTACATGGTCTATATCGACGGTAACCACTTTGGGGGAAAGGTCGGCGTTGCAAACGTCAATGGGTTCTCCCACTACTTTGCCGGCATGAAGCTTGGCCATAAGCTCTATGCAGCGTTCCAACGCCAGATATGCATTGACGGGTTCCACACCCTTGACAAATCTGGCGGAAGCATCCGTGCTGTGACGGAGTTTTTTAGCAGTATGCCGGATATTGCTGGCTTTGAATACAGCGGATTCAAAGAATACGGCTTTGGTTTCGGGAGTGATTTCGGAGTTGAGGCCGCCCATGACGCCCGCTACACCTACGCCTTTTTCCGGGTCGGCAATAAGGAGCATATCCTTGTCCATGATCCGCTCCTTGTTATCCAGAGTGGTTACCTTCTCTCCTTCTGCGGCATTACGCACCACAATGTGTCCACCACTGATGCAGCTCAAATCAAAGGCATGCATGGGGTGGCCATATTCCATGAGCACATAGTTGGTGATGTCTACAATATTGTTGATGGGCCGCATGCCCATCATTCTCAACCTACGCTGCATCCACACGGGGGCAGGTTCGATGACAATGTCCTTCATAACGCGGCCGCAGTACCGGGGGCAAAGCTCTGTATTTTCCACGGTGACAGAGGCATAGTCTGCTGCATCGCCCTCGCCGGGGATGTGGGGCAGGACCGGCTCCCGCATAGTCTGCCCCAGGGCCGCAGCCGCTTCTCGGGCAAGGCCGATAATACTGTTGCAGTCGGGGCGGTTGGGCAATACCGCAAAGTCAAAGATCACATCGTCCCGCCCCAGAGCCTTGGCAATATCCATGCCCAGGGGCGTGTCTGCCGGAAGGATCAGGATACCGTCTACGCCGGCTCCGGGGAATTCGGATTCCGTCAGGTTAAATTCCTGACCGGAGCAGAACATGCCATAGCTTTCCACTCCGCGGATGTTGGCCACGGTGAATTCCTGAGAACCGATTTTGGCTCCGGCATAGGCAACGGGCACCACGGCGCCCTCAAACACGTTTTTGGCATTGGTCAGGATCTGAGCGGTTTTGTCCCCCAGATCCACCTGGCATACGGTGAGTTTATTGGCATTGGGATGGGGCTCCATTTTCAGGATCTTTCCGGTAATGACGCCGGAAACCCCATTGAGCTCCTTTTCATAACCGTCCAGTTCAAAGCCCCGCCACATCATTTTTTCAATGAATTCCTGGTCGGTAACGTTAAAGTCTATATATTCACAAAGCCATGATTTGGGTAAACGCATAAATAACCTCTCTTTCTGCTTCTTTTAGAACTGGCGGAGGAAGCGGGCGTCATTTTCATATTCGTAGCGGATGTCGCTGATGCCGTATTTCAGGCTGGTCACCCGATCCACTCCGATGCCAAAGGCAAAGGCACTCCATTCTTTGGGGTCCAGACCGCAGTTCTCCAACTCGTGGGGGTTGGTCATGCCGCAGCCCAAAATCTCTATCCAGCCGGTGCCTTTGCATACCCGGCAGCCCTTGCCGCCGCAGAGGGTACAACTCATATCCAGTTCGGCCGAAGGCTCCGTGAACGGGAAGTAGGAGGGACGCAGCCGGGTCTTCACGTTTTCTCCAAACAGGGCTTTAATAAAGGTATCCAGTGTACCCTTCAGGTTGGCCAGATTCAGGTTCTTATCCACTACAAAGCCTTCAATCTGCATGAACACGGGGCTGTGAGAAGCATCTACTTCATCCACCCGGAATACCCGGCCCGGCATCAGGAAGCGGAAGGGAGGTTTAAAGGTTTTCAGCGCCCGTATCTCACAGGGGGAGGTGTGGGTCCGCAGGAGCACCTTGTCATTGATGTAGAAGGTATCCTGCATATCCCGGGCTGGGTGATCCAGGGGCAGATTCAAAAGGGTGAAATTATTGTCATCCAGTTCGATCTCCGGGCCGTCAAACACTTCAAACCCCATGCCAACCAGCGCATCCCGAATAGTCCGATATGTCTGGGTCATGGGGTGCAGGCTTCCCAGCGGCTGGGGCATGATGCCCGGCTCCGTTACGTCCAGGGCTTCCCGCTTAAACTTCAGCTCCTGCGCCTTGCGGCGGAAGGCTTCTTTCTTTTCTTCCATGGCGGCTGCCAGCTCCGCCTTGGTTTTATTCACCTCGGCACCCATACGGGAGCGCTCTTCCTTGGAGATTTGCCCCATAGTGCGCAGAATGGCCGTCAGTTCTCCGCTTTTGCCAAAGAGCTGCTGCTGCAGGTCGCTGAGTTCCTGCTCTTCCTTCAGGCCGCTGAGCTTTTCCAGAGCCGCTGCCTTGATCTGTTCCAATCGCTTGTCCATGCTTGTCCTCCTTACATATGAATCCAATACTTTTTCATGTGCCAACCCCAAGAGAGGAGGCGCTTGTATTTTCGGGTATATAAAAGCGCTCCGTCCAAAGGGACGAAGCGCTCGTGGTACCACCCAAATTCGTTCGGGCGCAGGCCCGAACCTCTCTGCGCTGTAACGGGCGCCCCCGTTGCCGACTACCGGAACAATATCTGTTCTTTCCCCGGCACCGCTCACGGGTGAATCTGTATCCCTTTCCCGGCGCTCCTTTTCACCTTGCGGAGCTCTCTTTGGCAGAGTCCGGGTACCTTTCCCGTTCGCAGCGTGTACGTATCCAATACAAAATTATTTTACCACCCGGCATCCTGTGCCGTCAAGCACCAAATGCACGGTTCCTGCTTCTGCCGTGGAAACATAGGGGATATCCGCTTCCCTCAGTCGTTGGAGCAGCTGAGGAGAAGGGTGGCCATACCCATTGTTGCGACCTACGCTGAGCAATACCAGTTCCGGGTCTGCCGCTTGGAGAAACCATTCCCCTGTAGCCGTGTCGGCTCCATGGTGCGCTGCCTTGAGCACTGTGCAGTCAAGAGCGGAAAGGGGATAAAGGCTCAGCAGCAGGTTTTCTGTTTCCAGAGTGGCATCGGCGCAAAGCAGAAGGGAACTGATCCCATATTCCACACGCACCACTGCGGAAGCATCATTGTCATCCCCCATGGCTCGATCTGAGAAAGGAGAAAGAAACTTTACCATTACGCCTGCATCAAAATCGGCCGTATCCCCGCTCCAGGGACGCAAGGGGGACAGATTCTGTCTCTTTAGCTGGCGGAGCAGGGCAGGCGGATAGCCCGATTCTCCGCCGGTAAGGTACACCTGCTTCACGGGGAACTTCTCCAGCAGGGCAGCTGCGCCGCCGGCATGATCTGCATGGCAGTGGGTCAGCAGCAGTATGTCCAACTCTTTTATGTCAAGCGCTCGTAAGGCGGCGATCAGAACACCGGATGTATTCTCGCTGCCCGTATCCACAAGAAGGCTTTTTCCACCCGGGGAAAGCAGCAGCAAAGCGTCTCCCTGCCCCACGTCCAGCATATACAGGTTCAATGCGCCGGGAACGGCAGGGGAGAGAGCGGGGATGACAATCTGTTCCCGGGGACGCAGCAGAAAATACCACAGCCCCAGCAGCAACAGCACCACCGCCAACAGGGCGGCAATGGCCAGACCAAAGCTGCGGCGGACTCTTTTCTCCATGAGGGCCTCCTTGTGCAAAAATGGTTGCTTGAAGAAAGTTTTTTTGTTATACTCCAAAGAAAACGGAGGGCATCGGTATGGGCGGAAAGATCAAAGGATACAAAACCATATGCTGGATCGTATTGGGCGTTACTTTGGCGCTGGGATTACTCAGCTGGCTGTTGCTGCCGGAAAGCTGTCTGGCTCCCTTTGCCTCCCCCGAGGATCCCGGGGCGTATATGGATAAGCTTTCGGCGGTATTGAGCCTGGCGGCAGTGGGGCTGGGCTTTGACGCGGCTTTTTACTTTACCAGAGGCCGCTCGGTCTATTTCCTGCTGAGTCTGGCCGGACTGGTGCTGGAGGTTTGCCTGCTGGTGGCCAACCTGTTTTGAATCTGCATTATTCCATAAAGACGGCAGAGTACCAGTTTTCTTCCGGCTTGCCTTCGTTATCCAAAGCGTACAGGGGCAGAGAAAACTTCTTTACCGTGGCAAAAACATCTATGCCCACACTGTGGAAGGCAGGACGGGCCATGGAACGGTGGCGGCAGGGTACGCCGGTTGCGGCGCCGCATTCCTCACATAGGTTGCAGTCACTGAGGGAAAAGGCAAAATAGTACCCTTCGTGGAAGGCTTTGACTTCCAGAGCATAGGAGACCTGTTGGGAAAGGTGCCGGTCATGGGTATGGACAATAAGTCCCCATTTATACCGGGAAAACATCTCTTTATACTGCTCCATAGTCACGTTGCTGGCCGAAGGACAGGTATAATTCTTTCCCCATTCCGGGCAGCCAAACATGCATTTGAGCAAAGAACGGCTGTCAAACACGATATCCTCGATGGAAAAGGCGACTACATGCGCGGCTCCCTGTTTCAATCCTGCTTCTATATAAGGCAGTGCCTTTTGCTGATACTCGTTCATTTTGATCTCCTGTGCGTATTGTGAAAAAAGCGCCCCAACGGACGCTTCTTAATTTTGCTGTGATTCTTCCATTGCCAAAGAACGCAGCCGGTGGGAAACGGCCTGCATATCCTTGGCGGAATAGGGGGTCTCCGCTTCCTTCTCCTGACGGCAGCGGAGCAGCTCCACATAAAGCACCGCCTCCACCGTATGGCGGCCCAGGTCATCCAGGCGGCTGTACCCCTCCAGCAGCTCCCGGCGGCTCTTATCCAGAAATACGCTCAGATCCGAAGTGACCGCCTGTATGTCCAGAACCTTGCACATGGCTACTACGATCTCATAGGAAGAACCTTTCAAATCGTTGTTCAGAGCCGTTACCACCGTGGATAGGGGAATACCTGCCTGTAAGGCAAACTGCCTTACAGAACGGTACTGCCTATGGATCTCCTGGCGAATAAGCTGCGTTAGTTCGTTTAAATTCATAATATGTACGATACCACGTTTATGAGAAAATGTCAATTATTGGGGAAAGATGTCTCACGCTTCTGCTGTTCATACAACAGGGCCTGGATCACTGCATCCAGGGAGCGCCTTCCGTGATCATCCAGCTCTTTGAACTTCTGCGCCGCGGGCAGATCCTGTGCGGCCAGCGAGCGGTTCACCATGGGCAGAGGTACCCCCAGCTTGGCATAGATAGCCGCTACAGTTTCAAAACGGGCCGTTTCAATGCCATGATTCAGGATGCTGTTGAGCGTGGATTGGGGAATGCCCAGCTCTTTTGCCAGCCGGTTTGCCGAGCCGTATTGCTCAGTGATCCGCTGCAGCAGCAGTAAGGTTTCGTCTTTCATATCCATAAATCCCCTAAAAAGTTATCACATATATATAGCTGAGTATAGCCGATTGCACGGTATAAAGTCAATATGTTAGTTGAATTATCTCCTTACCGATAATCATAATCGAAAAAAACGGCCGTTTCCGGCCAGGGGCAGTTGATTTACTCGGGCAGAATGTCAAAAACAGTCAACAGCCCGTCTTTTACATAAAAGCGAACGTCAAAGCCTGCATAAGCAAAACCGTAGGGACAATCCTTGTCTTCCAGATAGGCGGGGCGTGGATCCAGAGCCAGGGATTCCAGCAGCGGGCGGCGCTTTTCCGCTGGCAGGCGTTCCAGTAATGCTTCCGGGCAATGAACCTGCACCCGGTCTTCCCGGTGGGCATCGGCAAAGCCACCCTTAGCTTCCGGGTGGCTGTCTGTAAAGGGCAGATAAGGCTTGATATCGAAGATGGGGCTGCCGTTCATAAGATCGGCGCCGCCTACCAACAGTACACAGCCTTGCCCGGGTCGCTTTTCTATGGCCAATAACTCTACGGAGCTAAGTCCAATCGGATTGGGGCGAAAAGGGGAACGGGTAGCAAATACACCCATGCGCTTGTTTCCACCCAGCCGTGGGGGTTTTACCATGGGAGACCAGCCCTCCTGGTGCACCTCACTGAAGCCCCACAGCAGCCAAAGGTGGGAATATCCGTCCAGCCCACGCAGCGCGTTTTCATCCCGGTAGGGGGGCTCAAAAATGATGACGGAACGTTGTTCAGGCACTAACCCGCTTTGCCGGGGAATGCCGAATTTAGAGGTAAAGTCGCTTTGTATCCGGGCGATCACCCGCAGAGTCATATCCATACCGGTCTCTGAAAATCAGGCCGGGGCAGCAGGCAAGCCGACCCCGGCCTGAATATGTACGGTTTACTTTACGGCAATGGCTTCCACTTCCACCAGACCGCCTGCGGGCAGAGCAGCGACCTCCACACAGGAACGGGCGGGGCAATCCCGGGGGAAGTATTCGGCATAAATGGCATTGACAGCCTTGAAATCACTCATATTCTTGACGAATACGGTGGTCTTGACCACGGTTTCCAAACTGGCGCCTGCGGCCGTAAGCACAGCTTTCAGGTTTTCCAGGGCCTGACGGGCTTGGGCTTCCACGCCTTCAGGGAGCTTGCCGGTGGCCGGATCGATGCCCAGCTGACCGGAGGTAAACACCAGACTGTCGGTAGTTACGGCATGGCTATAAGGGCCGATGGCAGCGGGGGCATTGGGGGCGGTAACGGTTTTCTTCATAAAACATACACTCCAATCTTTTTCTTTCAGTATAGCATAAAAGTCCGCCTGCGGGAACAGCTAAATTGAAATATACCGCATGGGGGTATTAAAAGGAGAGAACTTGGAATTGCCTCCGGCAGGCATCCGGGCCCCTGTGTTCGGACGATCTGGCCGGAGGAACTCTACATATTTAGTATAACAAGTTAAATGACCTGTGTCAATCTCGTAACGACACTGTAAGAAGGTTTAATGATTGGGGCACACTCTATACAATGATACGGAACGGGGGTGCAGCCATTGAAGAAGGAATATAAGCCGCTGTATGAAAAATTCGGATTGAACGTGGTATATTACCGGAAACAAAAAAAACTGACACAATTGCAGCTGGCGGAACTGGTAGATATTGACCGCAGCCACATAAGTGCCATTGAACTGGGGAATGTGGGCGTATCCTTTGATGTAATATTTAAGCTTTGCGAGGTGCTGGAGATCACACCAAAGGAACTGTTTGACTTTCGGTAAATACGGAAGGGGCTCTGCTGTGCCGAGAATTCCCGGCAAACGGAAAATGAGTGGGCCTTTAAGTCCTCAACGTCCTGCAAAAAGAACTTAAAAGCATATAGTGAATAGAAAACAGAGCGGCGCATATGCCGCTTTTTTGCGTGAAGTGAATGTCAGACTTTTCTTAAAAGGCAAGCAAAAAGCCATCCCTTAAGGAATGGCTTTCGTTGGAGCTGGTGATGGGAGTCGGACCCATGAACCTCGTCATTACCAATGACGCGCTCTACCAACTGAGCTACACCAGCGCTGCAAGGGTTATTATACTGGCAGGGAGAAGAAAATGCAAGCTTTTTTTCGAAAAAAGAGAAAATATTTTTAAGAAAAAAGAAAGCAGCTTTTTTCTCCCCGCAGTTTTCAAGCAAAACAGGCTTTTTATTCCATAGCAGCGCCGATGGCTGTAATGAATCCGGCGTTTTCGGGCACGGTGAAATGTACGTTGTGCAAAGCGCTGACCTGTTCCAAAATGGCAGGCACTCCGGGGAAGGAGGCAATGGTGCCTACAATGAGCACCTTGCGGGTGAAACTGCCTTTTACCGCAAAGGCGGCCATCACACCAATGCTCTGGAACACCAGATTATAAATACCCAGGGCTCTGTCCTCTGTAAGTGTCTGCGCATTGAGCTTGCCGAAGTTGGCTACGGTGGTCTCTGGCTTCAGGTTGGAAACGGTACCGGAGGAAACATCTTTCAGTACCAGATCCACCCGTGTCAGATCTCCCTTGGAAGCAAAGTCGTAAAATTGCCGCATGTTGTCAGTACCGCACATAGCCCGGCTCATGCCAAGAAGCATGCCGCCGCCCAGACCGGTGCCGCCCAGATGCCGGGAAAAGAGGGGATTCACCAACAGGAAAGAAGTGCCCGTACCAACGCTCACCACCAGACTGTTGTGTACATGAGCATACTTTCGTGCTCCGCGTGAAAGAGCGTTGAATTCCTCTACGCGGGTGGTAGGAAGACCGCGAACGTTCCCGTCTATGCCAAAAGCGCCTACACCGGTAAGGGCGACCCGTTTTACACCGTTCAGACCGATCCGGTCCAGGGCTTCGTCAAGAGTCTCCGTGTCTTCTTTTTTCAGAGTACGAAGCACCTTGCCGCCCTTGACCAGAGCCAGTTTGGTGGTGCTGCCGCCAATGTCAATGCCCAGCACCAGTTCCCGGGGTTCCAGAGCAAAGTAAACGGCGGGTACCAGCACTACGGCGGCAATGATCTCAATGATGCCGTTCAGGGCGGCAATAGCAGCTACAATGCTTTGCAGAATGGTCAGTACGCTGGCTTGCTCATACCCTTCCACACCATGAATACGGCAGTAAATCGTCATGGCGGAAAGCACCAGTACCGTGTTGGTCAGAGAACCGGCTACGGCAGCAATGCCGATGGAAAGATTTCTGGTCAGGCGGGTCTTTTTCAGTGCAGCAAAAACCAGACCGCTGACGGCTCCTACCAGCACCCGGGGGAACAGGGCAACAAACACGTTGGCAAACCCATAAGGCTGGAACCACGGCATGGCCAGCAGACAGCGGAGAATGCAGGTAAGCCCCCAAACAGCACCTACCACGGCGCCGTATTTCCACCCCAGCAGCACACCGGCCAGAATGGTGACGATGTGCAGGGTGGTGATCTCCAGGGTACCTCCTACAGTGATATAACCTGTATAAGGCACAACGGTCATGACCACGACCAATGCGCAAAGAACAGCGGCCAAAATCAGGTCGCGGAGAGACTTACGGTTTTTCATCGAAAAACTCCTTTCCGTGAAGTACCCTGATTATAGTAGAAACTTTTGTATATAGCAACCTGAAAATGGAAAAGTTCTCCCAGAAAAAGAATAGAAATCCCGGAAAAGGGCATAGTATCTTCATCAATACCGAAGGGAACCGTGTTATGAAGGAAAAGCTGTCGGATAAGGCCTTATGGGCCATTGTGGTGGGCATTCTGGCCGGAGCAATTATTCTGGTGCTGTGTCTGGCGGCGGGGGAGGGAGCCGTTTCCGGTAAGGCTTTGCTGCCTACACCGTCCGTTCATCCGACTCAAACGCCGGAGCCGACCTCTCCCGGCCCCACTGGAGTTCCGGCGGGGTACAGGCTGCCGCTGGTACCCATATGGGAAACTCCCAGTCAAACAAACGTCCCCTATTCTACCCCCGGTTCTGTGCAGGAAGCCTCCGGAGCACCGCCGGTATTGGGAGTCTATGACGATACCACCCGCACCCTCGCGGCGGCAGGCCTTCTTGCAGGAAAGCCCGTCGCCGTTTTTATGATACGGCAGAGGGAAGAAACGCTCTCCGTTCTGGGAGTAAGCCGGGAGGATTTTTCTGCGGAGGAAACACCGGCCATGACCATGGAGATGTTACTGAATAAGCTGGCAAAGAGTACGGGGGTGCAGCTTCAGGAATATATATATGTAGAGATGGAAGGATTGGAAGCTCTGATCCGGGAAACAAAGGCAGCGGATGCGTACCTTCTTCAGGAAAAAGCGGCTATGGAAGCCCAGGGAGAGGCCAGAGTCAGAGCCATGCTCCTGCTAGGAGCAGAACTTTACAGGGATCTGAAGAATATTTCTCCCTTGAAGGGACTCCTGTTGGAACGGGCGATGCGGGGCCTGTGGGGCAGCAGCCTTAACAAAAGCCAGGTATGGAAGCTGGGAGGCGCCATAAAACGCTGCAAAAACATGGAGCTTTTGTTGATCCCAGCCAACATGGAGGAAGACGAAAAAAATATTTTGAAGAATTTTTTCTCAGCCGGTTGACAGATGCGGAAAAGTTTGCTATTATAATCCTCGCGTCAAGCCTTTCGGGAGCATAGCTCAGCTGGGAGAGCACTTGCCTTACAAGCAAGGTGTCACAGGTTCGAGCCCTGTTGTTCCCACCATTCGGCCCGGTAGTACAGTTGGTTAGTACGCCAGCCTGTCACGCTGGAGGTCAGGGGTTCGAGCCCCCTCCGGGTCGCCATGTGCCTCGGTAGCTCAGTTGGTAGAGCAAGGGACTGAAAATCCCTGTGTCGGTGGTTCAAGTCCACTCTGAGGCACCATTTTTTTATGCGGGAATAGCTCATTTGGTAGAGCGCGGCCTTGCCAAGGCCGAGGTGGCGGGTTCGAGCCCCGTTTCCCGCTCCATTTGCTGGCACCATGGCCAAGCGGTAAGGCACGGGTCTGCAAAACCCTTATCCCCGGTTCGATTCCGGGTGGTGCCTCCATAAAAAAGAGCATTGCAAAAGCAGTGCTCTTTTTTTAGAAAAACAAGTTCATTTTGGCGGTAGACAGGTAGTTCGCACTTTGCATGGCAAGGATCAAATAATATACGTATCACGAAAGGCGGAGGTTTTATGACTACAAGACAAATGGATCTGTTTATTCGGCATTGTGATAAATACTTTGGGCAAAAAAACGAACAAGTGATACATCCGACCGCCATGAATGAATTCCATATAGACATTCTTCTTTATGGTCCGAACGATAAATTTCCGTATTGGAAAATGGTCACCATGGGAGCAAGCGACTATAAAATGCCATCGGCAAAAGGCGCAATAGCCAGACAAAACGAGTATATTATGCTCATCGATAAAGATGCGGATATGAATGATAAAGATACCGCTCTCTGGTACTGTCAGAAGCTTTGGATGATTTCCCGCTATTCCTTTGCCAATAAAATCAGTATTACTTACGGGCATAGCATTGAATGGAAAAACGAGGATGAAGCCGACGAAATGGTTGCTGCTTTTATTGAATTTCCTCAAATGTTTGATTACGGTATATTGCATTACAAATCAGGGCTGTTTACAGATATCGCTTGCCTTTTGGTTGTGCTCTTGAACAAAGATGATTTTGATCGGTTGGTGAAAATCGGTCCGCAGCAATTCAGTGAATACCTGTTTCCGGAAGATGGAAATGCGCATAAGCATTTTCTGTCTGAAAGAAATCGAAGCAAGAAATTCTGAATATCTTTTAAGGGGTTTATACTCAGAAGGAAATTCTTTGGATGTCCCAGCAAAAGCTCAGAGTAAATCTGGGCTTTTGTTTGTCTTTGTTCTGCCGTGCGTTTTGACGTTGCGGTCAACGGCATCCACGGGATAATGCAATGCATATTTTCACGGCTTTGCTGTTTACAACGAAATGGTTCCATGGCATACTGAAAATGTTCCGGGCATATCAGGAAGCAGCAGGAGGAGAAACATGAAGGTTGCTTTGGCAGGAAGCCGGTTTGTAAACGGTGACATGGCATTTAATCTGACACAGATAGAACATTGGGCGCGGGAGGCCCGGCGCCGCGGGGCAGAACTGATCTGCTTTGGAGAGGCCTTTCTGCAAGGCTTTGATGCCTTAAGCTGGTCTTATGAGACAGACACAAACATAGCTGTCAGGACGGATTCTTCCGTCTTTACCCGGCTGAAAGCACTTTCCGCCGGACTTGGCATCGACCTGCTTTTGGGTTATATAGAAAAGGAAGGGGAGAGCCTGTATTCCTCCTGCGCTCTTATTGAAGGCGGAAGGCTGACACAGAATTATCGCCGGATTTCCTGGGGGTGGAAGGAATATACACGAACGGATGCCCACTATCGTGAGGGAGTAGAACCGATCGTGTTCTCCTACCGGAACAAGAAGTGCCTGATAGGCTTATGCGGAGATCTTTGGGACTTTCCGGAACGGTTTGCTCTGGGAGAGGACTTGCTTTTCTGGCCGGTATACATTGATTATACGCCGGAGGAATGGGAGGGCAACGCAAAAGACGAGTATGCCCTTCAGGCGAAGAAATGCTGTTCTCAGGTTCTGTTGATAAATTCTCTTTGCCGGGAGGCCGGGGCCTCTGGCGGCGCCTGTTTGTTTGAGAACGGCAAGGTCCTCCGGGAACTGCCCATGAGACGGGAAGAATTGCTGCTGGTGGAACTCGACTGAAATGCTGCGGGAGGTTTTATGTCTGAATACATAATGGATCTGAGAAAACTGTTGGGCAATCGCCCATTGATGCAGGCTGGAGCCAGCGTCATGGTGGTAGACAGTCAGGATCGGGTGCTGCTGGAAAAACGCCGGGATAACGGCCTTTGGGCGTATGCCGGAGGTGCCGTGGAGTTGTATGAATCCGTGGAAGACGCCGCTCGCCGGGAATTGTTGGAGGAAACCGGACTTATAGCTGAAAAAATGACTTTGTTCGGCCTGTTTTCCGGACCGGAGATGGCCTATACATATCCTAACGGGGACAGAGTTTCCAACCTGGATGCGGTGTATTTGTGCCGGGAGTATCACGGGGAGCTTCGTCCTCAGCCGGACGAGGTCACAGAGCTTCGCTTTTTTGCCCGGGAGGAACTTCCCAATGAGGAGGAGCTGATGCCCCCTAATCGTCCTGCACTTAAAAAGTGGCGGCAGGACGGGTTTGATTACAAAGCGTATTGGCGGGCTGTCCTTGCCCAGGATGCCTCCGCCATGGAGCCCTTTTTCTGGCCGGAGGCACTGATAGACTGGCCTAATACCAATGAACGGTTCACCTGGCGGGCATTTATCCGGGCTAATTGTGAGTATCCCGGCCGATGGGAAGGAGAGATTCTCCGGGCAGAATTCCTGAAAGATCGGCTGGTCACTGTGGTGGCTGTCCGGGGTAGGGAAGGGGGACCCGCCCTGCATGCGGTATCCTTTTTTACACTTCGGCAGGGACGTATCCTGCATTTAGAAGAATACTGGGGAGATGACGGCCCGGCGCCTCGCTGGCGGCAGGTCATGGCCATCGGTCAACCCCTGCATCCGGAAAAATAATACTTTGCGCGGCGGCTCCTTATGAGCCGCTTTTTTCCACCGGGGTATCCCCCGTGCAGTTTGCCGAAGCGGAAAGGAGCAACTTCAAATCCCGTACCACCATCCAGTCTGACGGGGTGGAGCTCCAACTCTCCCTCATGGATATGGACGGACGCTTTACCAACGAGCAGAAGCTGGAACGCGCCCGTAAGGCCATGACCGCCCAGGCGCAAAGAAAGCTGGACATGATCGGTAAGATATCCAAAGCACTGGGTATGGACGTGGTGGTCCATGACTATATGCGGGGATCCAACGGCTACTTCGGAGAGGACGGGAAGATCCACTTCGTGCTCTCCGGCCATATGTCCGTGGCCAGAGTCGCCGCCCATGAGCTGACCCACCAGATGCAGTCCGTAGCCTCCGAGAAGTATACCGTGGTCCGTGACCAGCTGATCGAGGACGTAGGCCAGGACCGCTTTGACCGGTTGCTCAAACGCAAAGCAGCCCAGTACGGGTACAACATGGAATCCGAGCAGGGACGGCTTGCCTGTGATGAGGAAGTCATAGCCGAATTGTGCGAGGGCATGCTGTCTGACAAGGACAGACTGGAACGCTTTGCCGAGCGTCACACCGACACCGCCCTTACCTTAAAGGAACGATTGACCAAGATCCTGAACGCCATCCACGCCACCCTGAAGGATACCTTCGGGCAGAACCAGAACCGGATCTCCGACATGATCACAGACGAAAAGACCGCAGACAAATGGCTGGACGGTCTGGATGAAGTGCTCAAAAAGGTGCAGGAGCGAAAGAGCACTCTGGAAGGCGCCATAGGAGAAACGGCCAATGTAACGTCTGTGGATCAGGACAATCTGGTCGAGGAGCTGAAGGAAGCGAAGACGGAGCGGCAGGTAGACGAGAAGATAAACAAATACTGCGTGGATATCACCAGGAGCGATCTGGCCGGATACCGTCAGGACCTGCTGGACTCCGGTCTGGTGGGAGAGGGAAAACCCATCAGCCAGAAGGCGCTGAACGGCCTCTTTAACCTTATGACCAAGGTGTGCGATAAGGTATCCATGCACAGAGCCATCCTGGACTTCGGGCCCGAGCTGAAGACGGAAGCCGAGATCTCTGCGGCAAAAGAAAACAGAGCCTACGTTCCTTACAAGCAGAATGCAGACCCGCACTATAAGCTGGCACTGGACTTCTCCACCCTCTGCAGAAAGCGTATCCTGCTGCAGACCATTGCGGAGCGGCTGCAGGCCAAGATGGGGCGCGCCGTCACACAGGAGGAGACCGTGGCCATCCGGCTGGAACTGCAGAAGCTGCAGCAGGAAGGCATGAAGATAGAGGTTGCCTGCGCCCTTTGTTATGTGGAAGCGGCGCGTCTCAAGAGCCCAAAGGCGATCAATGCCTTCTTGAACAATCCGGAGGCATATATGCGGAAGTACCTGGCGCAAAAGGTAGGGACTGCCAAGGACCAGGTGGCGGAACAGCAGCGGAAGTGGAAGAAAGAGCACGGCTACCATCCTAACGAAACAAAGAGCAATATGAGCGCTGCGGATGAGAAGGCGTACAACGACTTCTCCAAGTTATTGCGCGAGAGCCTGTCCATGGACGAAGAGTCTGAAAGGATCATCGCCAGGGCGGTGGATGTAGTTAGGAACACTCCGGAAAAGCTCCTGTCCGCCAAGGCGATCGAGCAGCTTAAGAAGAGCCTGGATACAGCGGACCGTACGCTGGTAGATGCGTTTGTAACGCAGGTGCGCAATGCCACCCGGAGCAAAGCTCAGGAAACGGACACCCCGTATGTGCGCGGCGACGCCAAGCGGCTGGTGCCTGACTCCGTTATACAGTACGCCAACCAGGAGAGCGGCTTCCGGCATCAGAGCTGGAGCGACTTCCAGGTTATCCACATGCTGGACACCATGGCAGCGGTTATTGAGTTAGCTCAGAGAAGAGCAAAAATGCATGCCTACACCAAGGTCCCTGCCATGGTGGAGATGTGCGGATATACCGGCATGATGATCAACATGAGCCTGATCCCGTATGGAATTACAGGGTTGGACGCAAACGGCAATCTGATCTTTGACCGGGTGGAAGGCATGCCCTGGGATATCATGATGGATCTGCGGGACCGGTTCCCGGACACGGCAGGCAACATTGCCATAGGCATAAACGATGAGCAGATAAGAGCCCTGTTGGCAAGCGAGGATATAGACTATGTGATCCCGTATCACGCCAGCGGCATGAACAAGAACATGCGTAAGTATCTGGATATCAGGTCCTGGACGGAATACACCAGCACCCAGAACGAGCGCGGGAACAACAGGGGCAAGAAGGGAGACGCGCCTGCCCTGGCGGAATGGTTTAACGAAGCGGAAGCCGTAAAGGCCAAGGACGGCAACGCCTACATGAGGGAGGCAAGCGAGAAGTACCTCCAGCTTTGCTATGAGCGTAACCTGATCCCCAAGTTCTCCCAGTACCTGGTGAAAGGGGAAGACGGCCGCTACAGCCTGAGCCCCGAATATGAAAACTACTGGAAGATGCTGGTGGACCGGAAGATGGTAAACCAGAAGACCGGGAAAGTGATCCAGCAGAAGCCTGTGCTCCCCGTGTTTGACGATGCCACAATCATGAAAATCCTGGATGACCGCCTGGCGGATCCGGCAGTGCAGGACGCCGAGAAAGCGGCTGACATCGTAACGAGCCGGTTTGCCGACTGGACAAAGGGACGCAACAACGCCTCTGCGGAAGCCATAGAGGAGGCCAAGCGGATCCGTGACCGGTCCGCTGCTCTGACGGTGCAGAAGACCGTGGGAAGCAATGGTACCAGTTATTCTCTGAACACTTCTGTGAGCGAAGAATATAAGGATGCTGATTTTGCAAAGAACGGTACCATATATACCTATGATTTTCTTGTCAAGCAGAAACCTATACAGATAGTCACCGTGGCAGACACAGCGCAGACACAGGGTGAAAATAACCATGTGGACGTAAAGGCCGTTGTGGAAACGGGAATGGAAAACGCACTGGAAAACGGACGTAAATACAAAGACGTATGCTTGGTGAGAAACAATTATACAGGAAGAGAAATAAGCGTAAGCGCAAATACCCTGCGCCATGGTTTGGGAGGTAATCGAAACAGGGTTATTACGAATGCAAAGGCTACAGAAAAAATAGGGGAGATTCTGAAAAATTCTATTCCTGTAAACGGACTTAAAAATAAAGCGGATGTAGATTCCACCTATGCTATGGCCGGAATCTTGATGGACACGAAAGGAAATCAATTAATAGCAATATCCACGATTGAACAGAAAAGCGATAAAGTGAGTGATATTGCAGTGTATGATATAGCTCATGCGATGAATGCGCGCATGAAAAAAGGAAGCACCGCTGGCATGTTTCATCCACAGGGTGTTACCCCCTCGACTGCTTCCTACGCCTATAAAATACAGGACTTTTTGCGCATTGTCAATAGCACGCATAAAAGTATTTTGTCGGAAAGTGTTCTTGCTGCTTTGGGAGAAACAAGACCAGAGAATGGAACGTATAGCGACCAGGTCCTTTACTCCCTGGATACGGAGCAGCTGGAAAAGACCGTCCGTGCCATTGACACAAAGGCGCTGGAAGAAGGCCTGCAGAGCATGACCCTGACCAGCAATGTCAACAGCTTCACAATGAAGGATCCTTCCCGGTTTTTTGACGCCATCTCAAAGAATAATACGGATCTTCGGGATGAGCTGCATGACATCTTTGAGAAGCCACATTCCGAAGCCACCGGCCTGTATGCCCGTAACCTTGAAAAGATGCAGGAGCGTGTAAAGAACATCGCCAAGGAAGCGGGGGTCATCTCCCAGGATGGGAAGAAGTTCGACAAAGCGGCCAGTGCGGCGGTGCAGAACATAGGCGAAGGGATCGCCCCCATTGCATGCAGCGTAGAGGCAAAAGTAGTGGGAGCAGACACCATATCTCTGAAGGCCACCCGGAAAGACTCCGAGATCCTGTCCGGAAACTGCACATTGGAAGCATAGTTCTTTGGAATATGGAAGAGGTTGGTAGAACGTCAATCAAACATAAAGCCGCTCACACGGGAGCGGCTTTTACCGGAATACCGGCGTATCTTATAATTCCGGCAGGAAGCGATGTACCAGAGTCGGGATCTCTCCGCTGCGCATAAGGGCGTTCATAGCGGTTATATCCACCCGAAGCTCATGATCCTCTGCCATAAAGGGGACGTCCCGGCGCACCAGTTGGAATAATGCCTCATGGACGGGGGAAAGGGCTTCCTGCTCGCCACGCAACTCAATACCCTGCACGGCAGCCATAAGCTCAAAAGACAGGACGGAATACAGATTCCCCACAATGACCTTCAGCTTTCGGGCGGCGGTGGTGCCCATGCTTACATGATCCTCCTGATTAGCGGAGCTGGGGATGGAATCCACGCTGGCGGGATGGGCATGCACCTTATTTTCCGATACGATGGAGGCGGCGGAATACTGGCAGATCATGTATCCGGAATTCAGCCCGCCGTGAGGGGTCAAAAAGGCAGGCAGCCCATTGGAAAGAGCCGGGTTCACCAGTCGTTCCAGACGCCGTTCGCTGATGCTGCAAAGCTCGCTGGCCGCGATGCCCAGATAGTCAAAAAGCAGTGCCATGGGCTCGCCGTGAAAATTTCCGCCGGAAATGACGCTTTCATCCTCCGTATACAGGATAGGATTGTCCGTAACGGAGTTGATCTCTATTTCCAGCTTATCCTTGGCATAGTCTATGGCATCCCGGACGGCACCGTGCACCTGAGGCACGCAGCGCAGGGCATAAGCATCCTGTACCCGCAGATCCCGGCTGGCTTCCATGGTAGGACTGCCGGCAAGGAGCCTGAGCAGGTTGGCCGCCGTGCGCATCTGCCCCTGATGGGGGCGAACGGTATGAAGACGGGGTTCAAAAGCATTGGTCAGGCCGTGAAGCGCTTCCATGGTCATGGAAGCAGTGACGTCCGCCAGTAAAGCACCTTCATTCAGATCATGCCAGGCCAAAGCCCCGATAGCCGTCATGCACTGAGTGCCGTTGATGAGAGCCAGACCTTCTTTGGCCAGCAGGTGATAGGTGGGCAGGCCTGCCTGCTCCATAGCCTGGGCCCCGGGCATCCGCTTTCCTTTATAAAAAGCTTCTCCGCGGCCCAGCAGCACCAGAGCCATATGTGCCAGAGGGGCAAGGTCGCCGCTGGCACCCAGGGAACCCTGCTGGGGGATCACCGGGTGTACTCCTGCGTTGAGCATATCGATCAGGCACTGGATCAGTTCCCGGCGAATACCGGAAAAGCCTTTTGAAAGGGCATTGGCACGCAGAAGCATCAGGGCTCGCACCACATCCTCGCTAAGCGGGTCTCCTACGGCTACGCAGTGGCTGAGGATCAGGTTTTCCTGCAGCTGACCGCTCTGTTCCCGTCCGATGGAGATCTTGGAAAATTCCCCGAATCCGGTGGAAATGCCGTAGACACGGCGCCCCTCCGCCAGAATTTTTTCTACCAGCGCACGGGAGCGGTCTATCTGCTCAAAACAATCCGGGGAAAGGCGTACTTTGGCGCCCTGCCGTGCCACCGCATATACGTCCTCCAAAGTCAGATGCTCGCCGTCAATAACAATTTCTGCTGTGCCATGAAATGCTTCCAATACCGTGCCTCCCGTATAAGTTTTGTTCGTTTATAGAGTATCATTTCCGGTGGGGCAAGTCAAATAATATATTTTGCAGGCAGCGTTCGGGGCTGGCAGTGCTTTGCAATGTCCACTTGAAAGTTTTGTTTTGTCTGTGATCTCGCCGGTGCAAGCTCGGTCATCATTAATCTCTTATCTCTGTAAAATAAAAGGACGAGCCGCCAAAAGACCCGTCCTTTGTTTTTCTTGGAAGGAATATAAGTAAAACAGAAGTTCCCTTGCCGGCCCGTAAGCTTTACAGCGCCAGTTTCATGTCCCCCTCTTTGATCAAGCCCAGTTCCCGCATGGGAAGGGCAATGGCCCAGCTGAGCAGGGCGGGAAGTACAAAGCTGATCAGCAACAGCCCGATCCAGTCCATGGGGGTGATAGCGGTCTTGATCCCAGCTGCAATATCGTTGACCCAGCCGGTATATACACCTATTTGTCCCACCAGGCCGCAGGTGCCCATACCGGAGGATACCGCGGCTCCGTTCATCTCCAACTTGAACAGGCAGGTGGCCATGGGGCCCGTAATGGCAGAGGCCAGGGTGGGCGGGAGCCAGATCAAAGGATTACGGAGTATGTTGCCCATTTGCAGCATACTGGTGCCGATGCCTTGAGCCACCAGACCACCCCAGCGGTTTTCCTTGAAACTTATGACGGCAAAGCCGATCATCTGCGCGCAGCATCCGGCAACGGCAGCGCCTCCAGCCAATCCTTGCAAAGACAGAGCGGCGCATATGGCAGCAGAACTGATGGGCAGAGTCAATGCAATGCCTATGAGCACAGATACAACGATCCCCATGAGGAAGGGCTGCTGTTCTGTGGCCCACATGATGGCCTTGCCTACGGCACTGGCGGCAGTACCGATGGGTGCTGCTACCAGGGAAGCCAGCCCCACTCCCACAAGAATGGTAACGATGGGGGTCACTAACAAGTCGATTTTGGTTTCCTTGGAAACCAGCTTGCCACATTCACTGGCCACGATGGCTACCACATATACGGCTAAAGGGCCTCCAGCGCCTCCCAGCAGATTGGTGGCATATCCTACAGGGATCAGGGAGAAAAGCACCAGCAGGGGACTGTGAAGAGCCCACCCAATGGCTACGGCCATGCCCGGTCCCACCATGGCGGAAGCAAACTTGCCGATGGTATAGCCGGTTTCTCCCAGAGTAAAAAGAACTTGGGTAAGGAAGCCTATGTGAAGCTGGGTCCCCAGCGTATCCAGGATCGTTCCTACCAAAAGTGTGCAGAAAAGCCCCTGAGCCATGGCGCCCATGGCGTCTATGCCGTAGCGTTTGCCGGAAAAAATAATGTCCTTCCGCTGCAGGAAGGCTTTGAACTTGTTCATGACGGAATGGATCCCCTTTCATGTATACACGATAATACGATCTATACATTCAGTATAGCATGTCTCTTTGCGGGGCGCAAGCTGAAAAGGTTTTTGCAATGCTCACTGCAGTGAGGTATATAAAAAAGCATCCCGAAGGATGCTTTTGCTTTCTTACAGAACTCATAGGACTCAGCGAAATTAATACTTGCGCTTACGGGCTGCTTCGGCCTTCTTCTTACGCTTTACGCTGGGCTTCTCATAGTGCTCACGGCGGCGAACCTCAGCCAAGACGCCGCTCCTGGCGCACTTGCGCTTCCATCTTTTCAGAGCGCTTTCCAGGGATTCGTTTTCTCCGACTCGAATTTCCATCTTTTTCCCCCCCCTCTTGAGCCAACATCATGCGATGGGGGTTGAGATTCCCATACGCACCTTGCCCATTATACCCGAGACGATTCCTTTCGTCAATGACTTTCTTGAAGAAAACTTTCAAGTTCTTTTGGCCTCTGCGTAAACTCCATCTTTGCGGCGGCTTTGACAGACGGTGGAAACTCCGTTATACTATTGCCAAATGGAGAAAGGATACTCCCTGAAATGGCAAAGCTGTATTTTCGCTACGGGGCCATGGGCTCCAGCAAGACCGCCAATGCGCTGATGGTGCGCTATAACTATGAGGAGCGGGGGAAGAATGCCCTCATGCTCAAACCTTCTACGGATACCCGGGACGGAGTGCGGACCATTCGTTCCCGCTGCGGCCTGGAAGCCCCCTGTGAGCTGATAGAAGAGCTGGATATAGAAAAGGTAAAGGCTCATGTCTATGATTGCCTGATTGTAGATGAAGCACAGTTTCTCACCAGGGAACAGGTGGAGCAGCTGGCCTATATCTGTGATGAATATAACGTGCCCGTAATTTGCTACGGATTGAAAACGGATTTTCAGGGCAACTTTTTTGAGGGGAGCCATTGGCTGCTGGCTCGGGCAGATGCCATCGAAGAGGTCAAGACAATCTGCTGGTGCGGTCGAAAGGCTACCCAGAATGCCCGGCTGGATGGTTATGGCCATGTGACCAAGGTGGGAGAGCAGGTAGTGCTGGGAGCCAATGATACCTATATCGGCCTGTGCCGCCGTCACTGGCGGCAGGGGGACCCGGGGCCGGGTTTGCGGGCGCCGGAGCAGGAGCATAAGGGTGAGTAAAGGCGCAGGTTACCGGGTATATCTGACGGTAGTGTTTTGCATCATCGGGGTTTGTTTGCAGATCCTGTACCTGTGGATCTACCCCACGGGGGATACCAACCGGCATTTGCAATATGCCCTGATACTCCTGTGCCTGTATTATGTCATGCGCACGCATGGAACCGGCCCGGATGGATTGCTGAGCCTGTGGGCTATTGCATGCACGGCGGGCGCGGATTTTTTTCTGGTTGCACTGCGGCAGGAACAGCGGCTCCCGGGTATGGCGGTGTTTGTACTGGCGCAGGCTCTGTGGGCCATACGGCTCCTGCGAATGGAAGGCGGCCGGAGAGCGCTGCTGCACGGGATCAGCTGGTTGCTGACGGCGGGAGCTTTGGCCGTGGTTTCGGTGATAATAGCCCGGGGCATAGATGCAGTATTGCTGCTGACAGCGGTATATGGAGCCTTTTTGCTGACCACGACAGTCTTCGCCTGGGTCGGTCGGGAAAACTTGCTCTTCACTTTGGGGATGAGCCTGTTTGTGTGCTGCGACATGTTTGTGGCCGCCAACTGTGCCGGGAGTTATATGGATACAGGGGCATTGCCCTTGGTGGAACAGATGAACGGTATACCTTTTAATATGATGTGGGCTTTTTACGGCCCCAGCCAGATGCTTCTGGCCCTCAGTGCCCGGGATGGCGGGGAGAGATAAACATAAAGATATAAAAAGGGTTCCGAAAGACAGACTTCGGAACCTCTTTTATTTGTGAAAATGCAGAAATCAAGGATGGATGGCCGTATTCGCTTTATGCGGCGTCAGCGGGTGTAAGTTTCTTCCAGATGCTGCAGAAACTTCTCCTCTTCCTGAATACGATGAGATACATATGCCTTGGAGACCGGTTCCTGCCTGAGTTCATTTTCCTGCTGTTCCTGAAGAAGGGAGCAGCGACGGGCATGCAGAACCTGTGCGGCGGCTTTTTTATCCATAAGGGGGAAATGCTCTACACGGAAAAGAAATTCTTCGGATTCCAAAAATTCTTCCGGCTCTACCTGCCCCAGTAAGATGAGAAAATAGGCTCGTCCGGCGTTGGTCAGAGAGTACACCTTTCTGCGGGGGCGGCGGCTGACGGACTGTTCTTCCATGCTTACCAATCCCTGCTCCTGAAGCTTCCAGAGCAGCGGATAAACCCGGTTATGATTGGGCTTGTAGCGCTTCAGGCGCTCCATCAGCTGATACCCGTATTGCGGCCCCTGATTCAAGTAGGCCAGGATCATCAGCTCCAGCATAGGCATCCTCTCCTTTATATGTAAAATGCATTTCATGACACTTTTAATATGTTTTCCTAATTATAGAACATTTTTCCCGGTTAGACAAATAGGTTATTTATAATTAACATGAAAATGCATATTTCGCACAATTTAATGGCCTGTCGTTTGAACATAAATAAAGGCTTGCATATTTTTTCTGTTTGAAGTAGACTGTAAACAGAAAAATGGAAGGCATCAAATATGGTAGAGGTTGTGGCAGCTCTTATCTGGCGGGGCGACAGATTCATGATCTGTCAGCGGCCGGCTTACAAAGCCCGGGGACTTTTATGGGAATTTGTGGGCGGTAAAGTGGAGCCCGGCGAGACCCGTCCGCAAGCTCTTGCACGGGAGTGCATGGAGGAGCTGGGTGTGCAGATAGAGGTGGGGGATCTGTTTATGGATCTTACTCATGTGTATCCGGATATTACGGTGCATTTGAACCTGTATACCTGCACGCTGCCGTATGGACAGGAACCCAAAAAGTTGGAACATGCAGACATACGTTTCATCCCCATTTCGGAAGCGGGAGGATACTCTTTCTGTCCGGCAGATGCGCCCATTCTGGAGCGTATCAGGGAGCTGTACGGAGAAAAACAGGCATAAGCATACAAAAAAAGAGCCTTGACAGGCCCTCATTTAAGAAGTAGGGGTGGAACTCAGACTTTTTTGGACCAATCCCGCATGACCAGAAACTTGTTTAGCGGGAACTGTACTAAAAAAGAAGCAAACTGGCACAGAAGCTTCACCGCTACCGCTCCGAGCGTTTGCCCCAGAACACTGCATACCGGCTCACTGATAATCGTGGGGAGCCACAATACCAGTACATAAGTGCCCAGCACCACGGCTGCATACAGAATGCCGCTGAGCAGCACGTTGCCGGAGGCAGAAAAAGTGGTTTTGCGCTGAACGAAGAAGTTTACTGTCTGACTCACGGCAAAGCTGATTCCAAAGGAAAGCAGCGCGCACAGTCCGCCTTTGGAGACGGAATAGTCCAGAAGCCACCAGTGAACGGGAATATTCTTTAATCCGGTAAAGAGCACGTAATTGCCCAGGGAAAAGACGGCCAGATCCACTACAGTGGCCACAGAGCCCATGAGCCAGAAAAGGAGCATCTGCCCCCAGGCGCCGGTTTTTGCTTTGAAGCGCTCCAGAAAATTTTGTGTACCCATGAGAAAGAGTATAGCAGAACCGATGACTGCGGGCAAGGCCGGTATGGGAATGATTCAGAACGTATTCAGAAGAAAAAGGAGATGAAAGCATGAAAAAAGGAGAAGGCGCCTGCCTGGTGTGCGGAAAGCCCCTGATATATTTTCAATCGCCGCAGAAGCTGGTATGCATTCGCTGCGGAAATACTTTCAAGGCCCGGTGCAGCTGTGAAGACGGACATTATATTTGCGATAAATGCCATTTGGAGCAAGGAGTGGACCGATGTCTGGACTTTTGCCTGAGCTGTGAGTCAAAAAATCCTATAGAGATATTGGAAGCCATGATGGCTGATCCCTATGTGCATATGCACGGGCCGGAACATCATGTGCTGGTGGGTATGGCGCTGCTGACTGCCGTGCATAATGCCGGGGCAGATACGGATTTGAAGAGCACTTTGCTGCAGATGCGTGCCCGCGGGCGGGAGTATCCCGGTGGTTCCTGCGGATTCTGGGGTTGTTGCGGGGCGGCTGTCAGCGCAGGTATGTACATGAGCATACTCACTCAGGCTACGCCTCTGTCTAAAGAATCCTGGGGGTGGAGCAATGCTGTCACCGCCCGGTGCCTGGAGCAGATAGCAGCTTTGGGCGGCCCACGGTGCTGCAAGCGCAACAGCTATACGGCCATCCTGGCGGCAACCCAATATACCCGGGAGGTTCTTGGGATAGAACTGCCTCTGCCGGATAAGGCGCGGTGCAGTTATTTTCCGGAGAACAGGGAGTGCAAGGGGATGTCCTGCCCCTATTTCCCGGGAAAGCGGAACTGAATTTAGAGTAATCGCAAAGTAAGAGAGATTCTTTGCGCTGGGAGTTTCGTCATTCTCATATGAATGAGAGCGGCAGCCAGAGAAGTAAGTGTTTATGCAAACCCTGCACAGATGGGGTAAACGATGGACAGATAGGAACGAAAATACAAATTGCCGGCCATCGTCAATGGAGTTATGCCAATCTTAAATCTGCACCCTGCCGGTACAGAGGGTCGACCTATTTGGATACTCTGATTCTCTGTGGCCATAACTACAGATCCCATTTTGGAAAGCTGAAAAAGCTGCGGGAGGGAGATGAGGTTTCCTTTACGGATATGGATGGCAACGTGTTCCTATATGAAGTTGCTCTAGTAGAGACCTTGATGCCTACCGCTATAGAAGAGATGGAAAGCGGCGGTTGGGCATTGACCATGTTCAACTGCTTTGATTAAGTAGAAAGAGAAAAGCTCCCCTCGAGGAGCTTTTTTGATGCAAGAGGCCACGGGGCTAATCCGGATATTCCACAGAAAATCCGCTTCCCACGGGCACATACCCGGCAAGCTGGCTTAAAACTGCCAGACCGGTTTCTCCGGTGCAGTGACAGACACCGCAGCAGCCTACATGCCTGGATAGATACTCCGCCGTAGCTCGGATACGTTCTTCTTCCGGGGGCACCAGATGCGTACCGCCGTATACACTCAGCAAAGGCTTTCCAGGAAAGCGTAAGCTCATCGTATCCAGGATGTTCATGATGCCGTTGTGGGCGCAGCCCGTCAATACAATCAGGCCGGCGGAGGTATCGATCACACAGACCTGCTCCTCCCTGAAATCATCCAGTGTCAATTCTCCCAAAGAAGTTTCCCGGCAGGAGGAAGGATGCACGGTTTCCACGCCTGTGGGAATGGGAAAGTTCCCAAGCAGATAGATCCCATCCCCCAGATAAAAGGTATCCTGGGGCAGCATCCGGAAACGGGGCAGGCCCATGCGAAAAGGATACTCCGGGGAGAAGGGAGGCCCCACATGCTCTACGGCATCTTCATAAGTGGATTGCTCCGGAGGATCCATCCGGTGATCCCACCATTTATTTACAAAGAATCCCTGATGCACATATACCGGGCACTGGGGGTGAAACCTTTCGCAGTAAGGTAAAAATCCACCGCAGTGATCCCGATGATTGTGAGAAAAGGCTACCGCCGTAACGCCGTTTAGATCTATTCCCATCGTTACGGCATTTTTCAGAGCGGCGCCCCGTTCTCCCAGATCAAAAAGCAGACGCGTGTTTCCTTTTTCCACATACATGGAAAGTCCAAACTCTGCTTCCAACTCTGGGCGCAAAGAGGCATTTTCACTGAGAACAGTTAGCTTCATAGCACGTTTCTTTCTGCACAAGAAGGGGCTCCGGCATGGAGTCCGGGGCCTCAAAGAGGGGGGATGGGGATTATTGCACGGTAACGGTCCGCTGGAACACATCGATCCACTCAGCCTTGGCATTGGTGATATAAGCATCGTCAAATTCCTTCAATGCCGCCATAGAGGCTTCTCCGAAGGCCAGATGGCTCTTGAGCGCATCGGGCATGGAGGCGTTTTTATTGACAGGTGCCTCATTCAAAACTTCCGCTACCTTGTCCTGGGTATCCTTGCAGATGAGATACTCTACAAACAGTTGGGCCAGCTCCGGATTCTTGCAGCCCTTGACCACATTCACCGTAGCGGGAGCGGCAAAAGAACCTTCCTGTGCGTCTACCCATACCATATCCAGACCACTGTCGATCAGGCCGGGCATATTGATATCCATAAATACGGTGATGTTGGCTTCACCGGTGGTGAAAGCGTTGACTACATCGGAGGAAGTGCTGTACCAGATGTGGATATTGTCCTTTTTCTGCTGCATGAGCTCCATGGCAGGAGAAACATCTTCCTGGCTGCCGCCCATGGCTTCGGCCATGGCTACCAGCATGTAGGGGCCGGCGGTGGAAGTCATGTCGGGCAGGGCTACCATGCCGGCATACTTGTCGTCAAACAGATCCTGATAGGAAGTGGGAGCGGGGAGCTCCAGATCGCTGAGAGCCTTGGCATTGTACATGATGCCGTAGCGGCACAGGGAATAGCAGGGGCCGTAACCATCCTGATTCGCAGCAAAAGCATACAGATCGCTCAGACTTGTGACAATGGAGGGATCCAGCTTTTCAAACAGATCCTTCTGGTTGCCGGTTTCGGCAAAGCTCTTGGTCAACAGAGCCACATCGGCGGTGGGGTCTTCCTTTTCGGCCATAAGTTTATTGAGTCGATCCCCGTTGCCGCTGGTGGGATCCACCACGATGGTGCAGTTGTACTTGCTTTCAAAGTCTGCAGCCAGCTTTTTCAGACCGGCCTCGGCCCAGCCCCAGGTAGCTACTACCAGTTCTGCGCCGCCAAAGTCTTTGCCCTGTTCGGTCTCAGGCTGCTGGGCATCCTGGCTGTTCTCCTGGGGAGCGGCAGATGCATCCTGCTTGGGGGCGTTGGGCTTTTCTTCTGCGAGCTTGCTGTCCTGAGCGCAGGCGGCCATGGAAAGAAGCATGACCAGTGCCAGCAGCATGGCGAGCATTTTCTTCATCATTGTTCATTTTCCTCCTGATTTGTTTTATATACACAGATCCCTTGGGATGGTATATGCACATATACGTTCTGTCCCACACTTTGGGGGATATAGCCGTGAACAGCAGGGTAAAGCGTTTCTGCAAAAGCACCGCTGAGCTCCAGTCGGGTGGCGGTGCCTTTATAGGTCAGGGCATCAATGCGGCCAAGATACGTGTTTTCGCCCGGCTGCTGCACCAGGTGCAGGTTTTCTGAGCGGATGCCCAGCAGCACCGATGCACCATCTTCTATGGAGCGGGCAATGCCGGAGGATACCAGTACTTGCCGGCCGGAGCAAAGCACAGGGCGCAGCTCTCCCTGACTTCTGGGCCCCATAATCCCGTGAATAAAGGTGGAAAAACCCATGAAATCCGCTACGAACGGACTGTTGGGCCGATCAAAAACTTCTTCAGGAGCGCCGATCTGCAGGATGCGTCCTTCATGCATGACAATGACCCTGTCCGCCAAAGAAACGGCTTCTTCGTGGTCGTGGGTAACAATAATGGTAGTGATGCCCAGCTCCTTCTGAATACGTTTGATCTCAACCTGCATTTCCGTGCGCAGCTTGGCATCCAGATTGGAAAGAGGCTCATCCAGCAGCAGTATGGAAGGCCTGGTCACCAGAGCTCGGGCCAGAGCGACCCGCTGCTGCTGGCCGCCGGAAAGCTCCCGGGGATAGCGCCTGTCAAAGCCCACCAGCTTAACCAACTCCAGAATATCCTTTACTCTTTTTTCGATTTCAGGCTTTTTCAGCTTTTGCAGTTTGAGTCCAAAGGCGACGTTTTCAAAAACAGTCATATGGGGAAACAAAGCATAGTTTTGAAAGAAAATGCCTATGTTTCGCTTATAGGGAGGGATTTTGCTTACATCCCGGCCGTTGACCAGGATAGTGCCTGCATCCGGATCCAGAAAACCGGCGATCATTCGCAAGGTGGTGGTCTTGCCGCAGCCGCTGCCCCCCAGCAGGGCAATCATCTCTCCGTCAGCAGCCTGCAGTTCCAGTCCGTTGACGGCGGTAAATGCGCCGAAGCGCTTGGTAAGATGGTTTAGTTCCAGTGTTGCCATGGGTGATTCTCCTTATTTTACAAACATGTCCAGGCCTACAAACTTCTCCATGAGAACGATCAGTCCCAGGGAACCCAATATCAAAAAGGTGGATACCGCTGCCAGCGTGGGGTCGAAAGTCAGTTCCATATAGTTCATGATCCGTATGGGCAGGGTAATGAATTTGGGAGTAGACAGCAGGCTGCTGAGGGCAACCTCGTCAAAACTGTATAAAAAGGCCAGCAGGCCTCCGGCCAGTATGCCGGGTTTAGCCAACGGAATGGTGATTTTAAAGAATACCTGCATGGGGTTGGCCCCAAGAGAAGTAGCCGCATCCTCCAGTGTCCAGTTGAATACATGCAGCACCGAAACCGTGTTGCGCACGATGTAAGGCAATATGATGATAAAATGCCCGATAAAGATCCGCAACGCCCCGGGAATGCCTCCTATCTGGCTGTATACCTGCAAAAGTACAAAAGCATAGGCTACAGAGGGTACATACATGGGGGAAGTAAAGTAGTTGAGCAGCAGATTTTTCCCCTTGAAGTCATAACGGCAGATGCTCAGCGACGCCGTGACCCCCAGCAGTATATCCAGAGCCGTAGCCAGCAGACCGATCTTAAGGCTGTTGACCAGGCCGCTCATGAACTGGGTAGAGGAAGAGAAAATATTCTTATACCACTTCAGGGAAAAGCCCTTTGGCGGGAAGGTCACTACCGCCGTGGGGGTAAAGGAAGCGATGATGATGATCACCAGCGGTGCCAGCAAAAAGCACATCACCAGTACCGCAATCAGCCTGCATAGGAAGTTTGCCTTCTTTTCACGCATTTTTACCGCCCCCCAATCGTTTCATATATCCGGAGGTGATCAGTACCACCAGTACCTGCACCAGCAGAATGACGCCCAGCAGGATATAACTGATGGCCGAAGCTGCCTGCCAGTCAAAGTTCACGTTGATCTCCTGTACCACCATGGTGGCCATCATGCGGAATTTGGAGCCGCCCAGCAGCTTAGGGGTCACATAAGAAGTCATGCTCATGGTGAACACCAGCACGCAGCCGGAAATGATTCCCGGCAGACTCAAAGGGAATATGACCTTGCGGAACACCGTAAGGGGCGCAGCCCCCAGACTGTAGGCGGCATATTCCACATTGGGGTCGATACTTTGCAGCACGCCTACCAGAGAAAGCACCATATATGGGATCAGCAGGTGGATCATACCAATGATCACGGCTGCTTCCGTATGCAGGATGGACAGCGGCTTTTGTATAAGCCCAAGGGCCAGCAGCAACTGGTTGAACAAGCCGTTTTTGCCCAAGATCACCATCCAGCCGTAAGAGCGTACAACGGCGCTGACCAGAAAAGGGAAAAGGATGATGATCATCATTACCGTTTTCATCTTCGAACGGGTCCGGGCCATGTAATAGGCTGTGGGATATCCCAGCAACAGAGATACGACGGTAGACAGCAGGGAGACCCGCAAGGTCGTCCACAGGATCTTCAGGTAGAATTCATCCGTAAAGAATTTCAAAAAGGCACCGCTGCCTCCCTGTGCAAGCGTGCGAATAAGGATATAGACCATGGGGCCTATGAAAAACAGCAGCAATGCCAGCACCGTGGGCAAAGCCAAAAGCAGGGAACGGGTCTTTTTCTTCATGCAGTCACCTCACAGAAAGGCTTTGATCAGGGGAAGAAGTTTCTTTTGGGCAGTATCCGCCAGCCCCATATCCGTGCACTTGACTTCAGGGGAAACGGCCAGTGCCATCATGGTGAAAAATACAAGGGGAGACTGGTGCACAAACCCCATATCCCGGCAGCAGTCGAGAAAAGCGCTCATGTCCTCTTGCAGTTCAGGGGCATCTTTTAAGCTCATAAGTCCTGCAAGAGGCAAAGGTATGCAACAGAGCAGCTGTCCATTTTGGGCAGCTGCCAGCCCGCCGCCGGACTCTATAACGGCATTGGCACAGAGGGCCATATCCGCATCGTTGGATCCGAATACGGAAAGATTATGGGCGTCATGCCCATAGGTCAGGGCCACCGCACCGGAAAAACTTTCCAGCATATCCACAAAGGCAGTGCCATGACGAGGGATGCCGTAGCGGTTGAATACGCACATCTTTACAAAACCGTCATTGCCCAGAAAGCAGCCGTCCTCCTGACGGATCAGAGGGAGCTGTGCCTCGCGCAGGGTAGTGCGCATATGCACGCCGTCCTGGTGGATGGTGTTTACCAGCGCAAACCGGGTATCATCGGGGGCATTTGCACGGCAGGCAAAGTCTTCGTTCTTCAGGGGCGGCAGATGCATGGAATGGGCGGTCAGCTCCGTTAAATTCGGAGCAGGAAGGGAGACTTGTAAAGCACCTTCCTTCACGAGACACTGCCCATTTATCCAGACCTGCTCCGGTTCGGGGGCAGATATATCCCGAATCAGCTGAATATCCGCCCGCATGCCCGGTCCCAGAGCGCCCAACTCATATTGACGCAGGCAACAGGACGGATTCAGGGTGGCAAAGCGAATGGCCTTCATGGGGGAAAGCCCCAATTCTATGGCCCGGCGTACCACATAGTTCAGGTGTCCCTTTTCCATAAGCCGGTCCAGCGGCACATCGTCGGTGACCAGGCAAATTCGGCTGTCCAAAGAAATTTCTTCCATGACCCGGCACAAAGCGGGAGTGAGCATACTCAATTGTATCTGAGCGTAAAAACCCAGTGCCAGAACTTCCCGGAGTTTTTCGGCAGAATCTATCGTATGATCCGTGTGGATCCCTGCTGCCCGGAAGGCCTGAAGCCGCCGCCCGGTCAGCAGGGAGGCATGTCCATCGATGAGAACACCCCGGCGGGCGCCTTCTTCTATAACAGAGAGAATATCCGGCTCAGCGTCGGCTACACCGTTAAAATGCATGACTTCCCCTACGCCAAAGATATCGGGGTTTTCCAGCAGAGAGGCCATTTCCTCAGGGCCGATCTCGGCTCCGGAGCCTTCTAATCCGGGGGCCGAAGGCACTGTGGAAGGAGCCATCAGCAGCACACGCAGGGGCAGGTCTTTTGTCAGTTCCCGCATGGTCAGCACGCCTTTTGCCCCAAGAACGTTGCATATCTCATGGGGATCGGCACACACCGTGGTGGTACCCCGCTGAAGAACTTCTGCGGCAAAAGCGGAAGGAGAGAGCATGCTGCTTTCCAGGTGCATATGTGCATCCACAAAACCCGGCAGTGCATACAGCCCATGACCGTCTGTTTCCGAAAGACCTGAAAGCCCGGGAAGTTCCGGCCCGGCATAGGCGATGAACCCATTCATAAGGCCAAGGCAGCCCGGTGCAATGGATCCGTCAAAGACGTTTACCAGCTTTAGATGACGGATCAGCACGTCAAATGGCCGCTTGCCTGCCGCAGCCTGTACACGTTCCCGGATCATGCATACTCCTTTCCGCGTATCCGTATTTTACGGACAAGTATTTTTGGAATGGGGACAGTATAGATGCTGTCGCTTCCATTGTCAAGAGAAAAAGGAAAAGAAAAACACAAGTTGCATTTCGTTTTCCGTGGGAGAACAGGGTACAGAAAATGTATAAATATTTACGAAAAGATGCGCAGAAAGGGCTTGCAGGATGCACTTTCCTTATATAGAATACTAGACATATATTGACAAATCAAGAAAAAGGATTTTTTTTATGAATAAAGAAAATTTGAAGAAATTATGCCTGCAGTCCATCGATGCCCACAAAGAAGATATCATCGCTTTGGGAGAGGATATCTTTCGCCATCCGGAACTGGGCTTCAAGGAGCGGCGGACCTCTCAAATTTTTTCTGATACGCTGGAAGAGTTAGGCATCCCCTGCCGTAAGGGGATTGCCCGAACGGGAGTCAAGGGACGGCTTGCGGGTGTCGTGCCCGGTCCAAATGTTATGCTCATGGGAGAACTGGATGCTGTGGTCAGTCCCCTGCATCCCTGTGCCGATCCCGAGACCGGAGCCGCCCATGCCTGCGGACACAACAGTCAGATCGCAGCGGTGCTGGGTGCCGCCATGGGGTTGGCGCCTTTGAAGGGGCTGTTGGGTGGAGACGTGACCTTTGCGGCAGTACCTGCGGAAGAGTATGTGGAACTGGAGTTTCGCCAAAGCCTGCAGGAAAAGGGCGAAATAGAGTTTATGGGGGGCAAGCAGGAGTTTGTCCGTCTGGGCGTGTTGGAAGATGTGGATATGGGGCTGATGATCCACTCCCATGCCGGAGTCACAGAACGGCGTTTTCTGCTGGATTGCTTCAGTTCCGGCTTTATAGGAAAGGTCATCCGTTTTACGGGAAAAGAAGCCCATGCCGGCAGCCGCCCGTTTGATGGGATCAACGCACTGAATGCCGCCGCCCTTTCTTTGCTGGCTATAGGGACCCAGAGGGAAACCTTCCGGGAGGCGGACAGGATTCGTATACATCCCATTATCACCAAAGGCGGGGATCTGGTAAATATTGTACCGGCGGATGTGCGCATGGAGACTTATGTTCGGGGTATGTCCATGGAGGCTATCCTCAGCGCTTCAGAAAAGGTAAACCGCTGCTTAAAGGGCAGCGCCTACAGCATCGGCGCCGGAGTGGAGATTGATGAATTACCGGGATATATGCCCCTGCATCAGGATAAGACGCTTTCCCGGCTTTTTGCTGAAAACGGAGAGCGGCTACTGGGGCCGGATACGGGCATATGGGGAGAGGAACTGCTGGGCTCCACCGACGCCGGGGATCTGAGCGCTCTGATGCCCTTTATCCATGTATCTACCGGAGGATATGCCGGGGACGCCCATGCCAAAAACTTTACCATCTGTGATAAGGAAATGGCCTATGTCATGCCGGCCAAAGCCATGGCACTGACGGTTATTGATCTGCTTTATGATAAAGGAGAGACGGCCAGAAGCATTCGGAAAAACTTTGTTCCCCGGTTTACCCGGGAAAGTTACTTGGCATTCTGGGATAAATTTCGCCGGGGAGAAACCTGCGGCGATGGATTTTAAGAGGGAAAGGGAGGCGGAAGGATATGAACCTGAGCCCGAAAGTACAGAATATATTGCCTCAGTGTATCGCCTGGCGGAGGCATCTCCATATGCATCCGGAGCTTTCCTTTGAGGAAGTAGAGACCACGGCCTTTCTGCTGGAGGAACTGGGGAAGATCCCTGGACTGGAACTGCATACCCCCACCCGGACAGGGGTGGTTGCGGTACTCAAAGGGGCTTATCCCGGCCGTACCATTGCCATAAGGGGAGATATAGATGCTCTGCCCATTCAGGAGGAGACGGAACTGCCTTTTGCTTCCCGGGTGCCGGGAGTCATGCATGCCTGCGGCCATGATGGCCATACGTCCATGCTTCTTTGCGCAGCCAGACTTCTGGCGGCGCAGCGGGAAGAGCTTCACGGCGAAGTACGCTTTTTCTTCCAACACGCCGAGGAACTGCCTCCGGGCGGTGCCATAGAGATGGCCCGGGCCGGGGTTATGGAGAGGGTGGAGGAACTGTATGGCCTGCACTTGAGCTCCAATTTTCCCACAGGGACCTTCGGTGTCCGGCCAGGGCCCCTGACCAGCGCTACGGATCGCTTCGATATCACTATACGGGGCAAAGGCGGGCATTCTGCCTTTCCGGAAACCTGCGTGGATCCGGTAGTCATCGCTGCTCAGGTGATACTGGCTTTGCAAACGGTGGTGGCCCGGCGTATCCGGGCGGTAGAGCCGGCGGTGGTTTCCGTATGCATGGTAGAAGGGGGGAGCGCCTATAACATTATTCCCGGTGAGGTAAAACTTACAGGCTCTACCCGCACTTTTGAAAAAAGCACCCGGGACGCTTTGCCGGGAATGTTGGAAGGAATCGTACAGGGCATATGTGCTTCTGCCGGAGCGTCATATGATTTTGCTTTTTCCCGAGGCTATGCATCCGTGGTTAATGATAAGGCTCTTACCGAACAGGCCAGCAGACTGATTGAAAATGTTTTTGGCAGGGAAGCGGTGCTGGATATAGATCCCCTCATGCCCGGAGAAGACTATTCCGCCTTTTTGGACTATGCGCCCGGATTCTTTGTGGAACTGGGGGCACGAAATGAAGCTAAGGGCTGCGATATGCCTCATCATAACAGTCGGTACCTTATGGATGAGGATGCTCTTGGATACGGAGTGGAATACCTGTATCGATTGGGATTGAACCGTTTAGGGGCAGAGCAGGCATGACGTGACGCAGCCTCTGCTTGTGAACGTGACTTTTTATTTGTTTCGGGGGCTGGAAGGCTCCCTTTTTCCTTTTTGGAGGATAGACTTGAAAGAGGGTGAAAGCTGTCAGGAAACGTTGGAAAAGAGTTCTGTCTGCATACAAAAGCGCAGCATTTGTCCGTCCGGCATTTCAAACTCCTCATTTTCAGAATGTAAACCGGTATGTCTGCGGAGGCAGACCTTTTCTGCACGCTCCCACCTGCCTTTGCATAGGATGGGGTATATTTGCCAGGGAGGAGAGGAAGTCATGCAAACAAACTATCAATCCGGGGACGCCTGCTGCTTTACCGGCAGGGAACCGGGGCTGGATCCCACCCAGGAAAGCAATGTGGTGCTGGCCGGAGAGGTCTGCACCAGTGAAAGATGCGGCGAGGAAGCCGTCAGTTCCGGGGGCGGCTGTCGTCTGGCACAGACCTATTTCCCGGATCAAAGCTATCGGGTGGGCTTTTGCCCCCGGGAAGCCATGGAGAAGGGAACGCTGTTCCCGGAACTGGTTTCCGCTTACAGTCCCACAAACTGTGGGCAGGAGAGCTGATAAGAGAGGTGCTGCCATGAATACGGATATGCAAGCTTTGAAAGAGGCCATCGGTCAGGCACGGTTTGCCTGCGTAGAACTGGGCCTGTATCTGGATACTCATCCGGAGGATGAGGACGCTCGCCGGGATTATAAATGCTACGGGGAAAGGCTCTGTTCTTTGCTGGCAGCCTATACCCAGGCAGAAAACAATCTGCTGAACTTTGGTCAGTGCCCCATGGAGAATTCCGGGTATATCCTTCAGCCCTGGCCCTGGAACGTTGGATAAGGAGGACGGTCTATGTGGATCTATGAAAAAAGGCTGGAGCATCCGGTACATATCACACGGGCAGACCTGAAAATGGCTAAACTGCTCATGGCTCAGTACGGCGGGCCGGACAGCGAGCTGGGAGCGGGCCTTCGATACCTGACCCAGCGGTATTCCATGACGGATCAGCGGGTCATCGCCACTTTGACGGATATCGGCACGGAAGAATATGCGCACAACTGATGGATATAATGGGCGTGAAAATTACACCTTCAGTTTAACATCAAGTATGATCTCCGGCGCTGTCCAGTTACCACCAGCGTTCAGCGGTGACTTGCAGCGTGTGTGCTTTTGCTCTTTGTCATAGTAATGAACTTTCTGGCTTTTGATCCTCTGCGGTGCATCCCGGTGGTATTCGATGCGATCAATACAGGCTTTTAACAGACGGTTTTTTGTAGCTGCATCCACTTTAGGGTTCTTCAAAGCATTTAGGGCTTCTGTAAACTGAGCTATTTTTTCCTCATAATTGACGGGTTCAGGCATGGATTCGTAAGCCTTGCAAAGGGCTTGCCGGACTTCCTCTTTCTCCTTCAGTAGACGCTCGTTGAGCTGTTGGAAAACATGCTGCGGCATCCGCTTGGCCGGATCAGGATCGGCTTGTGCTTCCCATTGGGCCAGCTCCTTTTCTTCCAGTTCTTTCTGTCGTACTTCCAGATTCTTGATTAACCGCATATGTTGTTTGACGGAATCGCCTTCATTGTTCTGCAAACGGATTTCAAAGTCATGGATGCAATTGGTCAGAATACTGCAAACACGTTCATTCATTTCTGAATACAGGCACGAACCGGTTTTACAGTGCGTTTGGCCGTCACACAAAAGGCGTGGAGCTGAAATATTTGATTTATAAGCTCTCAGTGACATTGCACGTCCACATTTACACCACAAAAGACCTGCAAACGGATTTCTAATCTTCGTATTCGGCTTCTGCCGGGTGTGTTTTCCTTTTTTTGCTTGTGCGGCGTTGAAAAGCTCTTCGGAGACTATGGCTTCGTGCTTTCCATCGTAGATCAGATATTCACCGGCCTTCGCAATGGGGCGTGTTTTCTTAAACTCACCTTCTTCAACGATGGTCAGTGTCTTTCGGTAATTCCACTTTACTTTACCAATGTAATGGATATTTTCAAGCATCTTCGCCATTGCGGATGGCGACCAATGTTCACCTTTAGGCGGCTTTATGCCCATTTCATCAAATCTGTTGCAGATGTTCTGACACCCCATATCTTTATTGACATACAAGTCAAACATCATGCGAACAACATCCGCTTCTTCCTTATTTGGAACAAGAATCGGATACCTCCGCTTTCCTTCGGTAACAAACGTTTTGCTATAGCCGTATGGCGGCACATTTCCGATATAGTTTCCCTGGCTTACGGAAAGTAAACGGCCACGGTTCAGGATCTTCTTTGTGTATTCCAGGTAGTCATTACCACGCTTTAATTCTCTTTCAAAAGTATCCCAATCATATTCGTCCCGCAGATCATAGATGCGCTGCGGAGTGATAACAAGCGTGCTGGTATGCTTCAGCAGCTTCATTATCCTGCCTATATCTTCAAGGTCACCACGGGTTAAGCGCTGGGGTTCTACCACAGCAACAGCTTTATACTTTGGTGATTCTATTAAGCGCAGAACTCGGTTGATTTCCGGGCGTTCAGCTATGGTTTCGCCGGACACAACTTCCCTAAACTTATTTTCTTCTGGTACGGCAGCGCCAAGGTTTTTTTCTGCCCATTCGTCCAGCATAGTTTCATGTTTTGACAGAACTTCTTCCACGGTCAGGAGTGGATCATCTGACCGTGACTTGCGCAAATATGCTATAACTTCGTTGGGAGAGAAATTAATCTTTGGCTGGTAGTACAAATAAAATCACCTCATTGCACGTTAGCGGATATCGCTTTGAAAGGCAACAGCACGGCCCAGAATTCGAATATGATTCAGTTCCTCACCGGTATAAACCAGATCTTCATATTTTGCGTTTTCTGCCTTCAGTATCAGCAAGTTCTTTTCCGGGAAATAATTGACACGTTTCAGCGAAGCTTCATCCTCAATAATTACGGCGGCGATATCTCCATTATCCACCATTTCCTGCTTTCGAATGAAAACGATATCCCCATCGTAGATTCTTGCGCCTACCATGGAATCACCCTTGGCCCGCAGGCAGAAATCAGCGTCAATGGTTGTTCCGGCTTCTACATACAGTTCTTTTTCTTCGTTTGCCATAATTGGTTTTCCACAGGCAATATCCCCGAGTACAGGGAAACGCTTGGTTGCAACAGGCATGATACCTAGGTCAGATGCGGATCTTCCGTTTGGTATGACCGTTGGAACATCGATCCTTTCTTCTATAAGGTCAGATTTTTGAATTCCGAAGTAATCAGCCATTATTTCAATTTTGTCAATTCTCGGATACTTTCGCCCGTTTATCCACTCTGTAACCGTGGAATAAGGGAATCCCCATGCTTTAGCAAGCTCCTTGCGATCCTTTCCGCTTCTATCAATGTAGAAGCTAAGATTCTTTGCTAAAACCTTCTTATTACCTAAAGAACTCAAATCGTGTTCGCCTCCTTTCACATTCACTCTACACCTAAAGCGTAAAAAAATCAACCTAAAAAGAAAAATATTACGCTTTAAGTGTTGACAAGGTTATTTTAGAATAGTAATATATAGACATCGAAACGCTTTAAGCGTTACGAACGTGAAACACTGAACACAGAAGGAGAAACAATGAAACTTATAAATACCGATTTTAACATGAAGGTCAATGAATCCAGCAGTTACATCGTCTACATCACGAAAAGCAAGGAAGTCTACGACAGCATCTATCGGCTGGAGATGAAAAAGCGTGAGCTGCTTCACGACCAGCTCGGCTGGTATTACAGCATAGGCGGCCATGCTCCGGTCCAGCAGGATTGCAGAGTGCCCGAGTTCTTCCACGGCGACAATTTTTTGATGGTATGTGTAGAACACAACAACGGTGATTGGAACAAGCAACCCTCCTACAAGCTGTATATCGCAGAGTGACGGGGTGAAAACCCCGGTAATGCGGCAGGCCGGTCACAAGCCCGGCCACGCTATAGGAGGAAAACAGAAGAGTGTAAACCGCCCACCACCTGAAAGGAGAACGACAATGCTTTACACAGTTCACACATCATTTGAAGCATGCGACAACGAAACCGGCTTCAGGCGGCGTTGGAGCAATACCGAGAAGATTGAAGCCCCGGACAAGCTCACCGCAAAGGCCATCGCTTGGCGTCACATCGCTGACAGTGGCGAATACAGTTTCGTCACATACGGTAGCCAGAACGCCAGAGCGTCCAGCAGAAAGTAAGTACAAAAGCCGGTGGGCGGCGGCTAAACCGCCCGGTGTAATGCAGCCGAAGCCGGTTCCAAGCCCGGAAGATGCAGAGGACACCAAACAGAAAGGAAGCTTACAATGAACGGTTATATTGGCACCATCGGCAGCAAGATCACAGCAGAAGTCAAGATGGTCAACATCTTTGAATATCAGGATTATAAGTTCAGCTACTACGGCGCTTCCCGTTATATCTACACCATGCAGGACGATGCCGGAAATGTTCTTGCCTATAAGACATCTGCTTATCTTACATTCAAAACCGGCGAAATAGGTGAGTGTGGATGCCCGGTTGAAATCGGTATCCGCAGAGGTGACAAAATCAGCATCAGCGGCACGGTCAAAGACCATGGCGAATACAAGGGGACAAAGCAAACGGTTCTTCAGCGGGTCAGGGTCAAGGCGTTGATTGAACGCCGATCCACCAAGCAGGAGCTTGAATTCAAGAAGCGTGAAGAACAGCTTGCTTCCTTTACTGACGGAGATTTCCTCTGGCGTATGCCATACCGGCAGTACAAGGAGCACTATTCCGACTGCGAAATCCTCGCCGGAAGCTTCGATGACGGCTGTGATTCTCACGGACGGAAAATCGCAGAAACCACGGTTGAAGTAATCATCCGTGAAGGTCGGTTGAAAAACAGCGGCGTTCGTGGCGAACACTTCTATGGTTTTGAATTCAGAACCGATGACGGCGGTCTGGTGTGCTACCGTGCCGTGTCCGAGGAAAACGCCCGAAAGCGGATGCTGAAGGATTATCCCGAAGGTGGAAACTGGGAATGCACCCACATATACACCCATCGGGCAAAGAATTTCACATTATAGCCGAAACGGCCTGAAGGCCGTCTGCCGGGGATGCCCTCCCGGCACTGATGATGGCAGGGCAGAAAGGTGGTGTATGGCATGGAATACATAGTGGGGGCAATCCTGCTGTCAGGGTGCTCCATCGGTGGAAGCATCTTGTTTATCGGTGCGCTGTCCGATTCCCGCAAAAGGCAGCAGCTAGAAGCCTATCGGTCTGTAATGCGGGACAAAAAGCGCCTGAAAGAGGAAAAGGCCGCCTGGCGTGGGATTGATCTGGACATCAGAAAGGAAAACGCAGAATTGCGGCTGGAAAATGAAAGCTTGAAGCGCAAAATCACATCCATGGAAGCGCTGATGGCAAGAACCAAAGTCAAGGATGCGTAAGAAATCAAGAAAGCAGGTGAAACAATGGTAAAAATGTCGTTGAAATCGGCAAGGGTGAACGCTGGATATACGCAGGAAAGCGCTGCCAAGGAGCTGAATGTCTCCAAAAAAACAATCTGGTCATGGGAAAACGGAAAAATTATCCCCAAGATTGACAAAATTAATCCCATTTGCAATCTTTACGGACTAAAATACGATGATATTTCCTGGCTGAGCTAAATTTTTTTAAGTAATAGTAACGCTTTAAGCGTTACTTGCAAAGGAAGGATTTGCTTCATGAACAGATTTCTTCGACATGCGGACAATCAGTGATCGAATAGGCTGAAATATAGCAGAAAGGGGAGTGGTTGCGTGAAAAGTCAGGATGTATATGGTGAACCAATAATTTTTCAACGGTCAAATGGAATTGACAGGGTTTACAGGCCGATCCTGACTGACGAAGAAAGAGCCAGGCGCATGAAATGCATAGAGCAAGCCGCAGCAGCCTTGATTATCGAGCAAGAAAAGCTAAAGAAAAGGCAATAGACAGCATGGAGAAAGGAGGAATCAAATGATAGAAAAAACGATCCTGTCAAGCCGTGAAGAATGGCTGAAACACAGGATGCAGGGTATAGGCGGCAGCGAGATCAGCGCCGTGGTTGGCCTGAATCCCTATATGTCCAATGTGGACTTGTGGGAACTGAAGACCGGGGCCGTGGAGCCGGAAGATATAAGCGATAAGCCCTATATCAAGTACGGCACACAAGCGGAACCGCTGCTGAGGGAGCTTTTCAAGCTGGATTTTCCGCAATATGAAGTTTTCTATGAGGAAAACAACAGCTTCCGGAATTCAAAGTTCCCCTGGGCGCTGGCTTCCCTTGACGGCTGGATTCGGGACGAAAACGGGCGTGTTGGCGTGTGGGAATGCAAAACCACCAATATCCTGCAATCCATGCAAAAAGAGAAATGGAACCATCAAATCCCATCCAATTATTATTGCCAGGTACTTTTCTACATGGCGGTGATAGAAGCAGATTTTGCCGTTTTGAAAGCACAGATGAAAACCGAATTTAACGGGATTCCGTATTTGCAAACACGGCATTACTTCATTGAACGGGCCGATGTTCAGGAAGATATGGATTATCTGATGGAAAAAGGCGCTGAATTCTGGGAAAGCGTCAAAAACAAAGAAAAACCGGGGCTTTTGCTTCCGGAAATATAAGTAAGGAGAAAGAAAAATGCAACTCAAAGTGAACGAAGTGAAGCTTCCCGCCCCTATCACCTTCAATTATGAGGAATTGAAGCAGGAATTGCTTCTGAAGGCTGAAACCTATGCAAGCCTTGTCTATACGGAGGATCAGATTCAGGCGGCAAAGAAAGACCGGGCTGACCTGAACCGACTGAAGAAGGCGCTGAATGACGAACGTATGAAGCGTGAACGTGAATACATGCAGCCGTTCAGCGAATTCAAGACCCAGATCAATGAAATTATCAGCATCATAGACAAGCCCTGCACCGTGATTGACAAGCAGGTGAAGGCATTTGAAGAGCAGAAAAAGGCCGAAAAGCTGAAGGCCATTGAAGAATATTGGCATTCGGTTCTTGCGGCTGACAAGGTTCCTGAAGCGGTTTCTTTCAAGCTGATTCTGGATTCCCGGTGGCTGAATGCGTCAGTCAGCATGAAATCCATCCAGGATATCATTGACGGCAAGCTGGAACAGATTGCTAAAGACCTTGCTGTGATTGATTCTTTGCCGTCTTATTCCTTTGAAGCCAGGGAGTGCTACATTGATACTCTTGACCTTGCAAGAGCCGTCAGCGAAGCCCACAGGCTTCAGGAACAGGCAGAAAAGAAGGCCGCATGGGAAGCGGAGCAGCAGAAGCGCAAGGAAGAAGCGGAAAAGGTTGCTGCCGCAAGTCCCGCAACCACATTTGAAAACGAACCTGCAACGGAAGTTGTAAAGACCGTCACCAGCGTTGAAAAACAGGAACCGTGCCGCCAATGGATAGGTTTTCAAGCCTTTCTGTCTGTCGATGAAGCAAAAGCCCTCGGCGCTTGGTTCAAAGAAAATGGTATTCGTTACAAATCACTTTAATCAAATTTTTTGAAAGGAACGTGAAAAAAATGGCAGTAAGCAACAGATTACCACAGAATCAGGCGGCAAAGAAAGAACCCTCTGCATCCTTCAGCGTGAACGGCATGGAAGTCACCCTGACCCCATCCCTGGTGCGCAACTATCTTGTATCCGGTGATAAAGACCGTGTAACCATGCAGGAAGTAGCCATGTTCATCAACCTTTGCAAGTTTTCCGGCTTGAACCCATGGCTGAAGGAAGCCTATTGCATCAAGTACGGAAACGAACCGGCCACAATGGTTGTAGGCAAGGAAGCCTTCCTGAAGCGTGGCGAAAATAACCCCGCTTATGATGGCATTGATTCCGGAATTATCGTTTTCAACGATGAAACCGGGGAAATCGACCACAGAACCGGGACATTCTATCTGCCGGGTGAAAAGCTTGTCGGCGGTTGGGCAGAGGTATTCAGAAAAGACCGTTCCCACAGTACCCGGATTGAAGTGGGCTTTGATGAATATGCCGGACGCAAGAAAGACGGCAGCTTGAACAGCCAATGGAGCAAGAAGCCCGCAACCATGATCCGCAAGGTTGCCCAGGTTCAGGCGCTTCGGGAAGCATTTCCCGGTAACATGGCGGGACTTTACACGGCTGAAGAGCAGGGACGGGAGGAACCGGCTGACTTTGTTGCAGATATCCCGGCAGAGCCAGTCCAGGAGCCGGAAGCAATGCCGGAACCCGCTGCGCAGGATGTTCAGGCGGCGCTTTTCGGGGGTGAATAACCCATGAACCTAGTGATTCTTACAGGGCGCTTGACGGCAGACCCGGAATACAGCACTTCCAGCACCGGCACCAACATTGCCAAGTATTCCTTGGCGGTGGATCGCCAGGTGAAAAAGGACGGACAGGCTACAGCGGACTTTCTCCGCTGTACCTGCTTCGGCAAAAATGCAGACTTTGCCGCAAAGTATCTGCACAAGGGCATGAAGATTGCCATTGAAGGCAATCTGCGAACCGGCAGCTATGAGAAGGACGGCGTGAAGCACTACACAACGGATGTGATCGTTGCAAGACACGAATTCTGCGAAAAGGCTTCCGGAGATCGAGCAGCAGCGCCCACCGGGGAACCTACGCCGCCGCCTGATGAGTATGGATTCACCGAAATTCCGTCCGATGATATTCCATTTTGAAAGGATGAATGAGGATGGATATGGAGCTTAAACTTCCGAAAAACACGATTTGTGCATTCATCAGCTACGTTTACTACGACATTACCGGATCGCTGCAAATGGGAACTACAGCGATTTGCACGGACGATCTGAAGGCCGGGAAAAAGATTTGCAAAGGAGCAGACGGATATGCCGAAGAGTAAGTATGGAAGCAGGAAAGTCAAGAAGGACGGCATGACCTTTGATTCCATCCGGGAATATAACCGCTGGCGAGAACTGAAGCTGCTGGAAAGGGCCGGAAAGATTGAGGATTTGAAGCGTCAAGTCCCCTTCACCCTGATCCCGGTGCAGAAGGACGAAGAAGGCAAGGTGATTGAAAAAGCGTGTAAATACTATGCTGATTTCACCTATATGGAAAAGGAAAAGGTCAAAAACGGAGCGCCGGAATTCGTTGTAGAGGACACAAAAGGCTTTAGAACGCCTGAATACATCGTCAAAAGGAAACTGATGCTGAAGGAATTTGGAATCAGAATTAGGGAGGTTTGAATGTCGATTATTGCAGACAGCGGTGACCGCACGGAATTTGCAACCGGGGCCGTCCGTGACATGCACGAAGGCAAGGGCAGGATGGATTTGCTGCCCTGGGCGGCAATCATGGAGGTATCAAAACACTGCGAAGCCGGGGCGGTTAAGTACGGTGAACACAATGTTGACCGTGGCATACCAACGCATAGTTTGCTGGATTCTGCCGCAAGGCACCTTGCCAAGCATATTGACGGCCAGACAGATGAAGCGCACCTGGTAGCCGCCGCATGGAATCTCCTGTGGGCAATCCAAATGGAGCTGAAAATGCCGGAAATGGTAGATACACCGTGGAGCAACAAGGAGGAAAAACAGCATGATTAAGATTGAAAACGTTGAAATATACGGCTGGGAAACGGCTATCCGGGGGATGCGGAATCCCATGAATAGCTGGGAAAAGTCAGACAGTTATCCGGCTGTTGATTGCGGCAAATGCGGCAAAATTGAACGGGAAGGATGTTGCACGGCAGAAGGAAGAGATTGCACCGGATTTTATTGCTATGAAATTGGCAAAAACGATTTTGCCCTGATGAAATCACTTGCCGCAGCTGGCCCGGATCACGGGAAATTCCTGCGGATGATAACCGTCACGGCAGACATAACCGCCCCGTTGTACTGGTACAAAGAGTACGATACATACAAAGTAGGTACGGTTGCCAACTCCTGCTCGACTATGCACAAAATTCATGCCAAGGAATTTACACTTGATGATTTTAGTTGTGAGCATCTGTATGCCCCTCTTCAAGACTTGAGACCTACAATTGATTTACTTAATGTATATCGAGAAAGATATCTTGAAACTAAGGATAAAAACGATTGGTGGCAGATGATCCAGCTTCTCCCTTCGTCCTACAACCAGCGGCGCACGGTGCAGCTCAATTATGCGGTGCTGAAAAACATCTATCACGCACGGCGAAACCACAAATTGGACGAATGGAATCTGTTCTGCGGATGGATAGAAAGGCTTCCATATTCTGAATTGATTACCGGCTGAAAAGCTGAAAAACAGTATCACCCGCCCTGCTGCGGTGGGGCGGGTGATAGAAAGGACTGATAGCATGAAGGCAACACAAACGGAAAGGGTGCTTGTCTACATTGAAGAATTCGGCAGCATCACACAGCTTGAAGCACTGAAGGATTTGGGCGTTATGCGCCTTGCATCACGGATATCTGATCTGAAAAGGCAGGGATATCCCATCACAAGCAGCAGGGAAGCCGTAAAAAACCGATACGGGGAAAGCTGCTATATCAAGCGGTACAGTATCGCACAAGCGGAAGGCGGCGTGGAAAATGGCTGATGTGAAGTGGATCAAGATCACAACGGACATCTTCGATGACGAAAAGATTCTGTTGGTTGAAAGTATGCCTGAAGCGGATTCCCTTATTGTGATTTGGTTCAAGCTTTTGTGCTTGGCCGGGAAGATGAACAACAGCGGCGTTTTTATGCTGAATGACAAGATTGCATACACAGATAAGATGCTTTCGACCATCTTCCGGCGAAAAGAAACTACCGTCCAGCTTGCCCTTCAGACATTTGAACAGTTTGGAATGATAGAAATAATTGACGGAGTTATTACTATCCCGAACTGGGGCAAGCATCAAAGCCTTGACCAGCTTGAAAAGAAAAGGGTAAGTCAGCGTGAATACATGCGTCAATACCGTGAAAAGCAGAAACTTCTTTCCTGTAATACTAACAGTAAGGCTAATGTTAGCCGCCCAGAAGAAGATAAAGAAAGAGATAAAGAGAAAGAAGATAAGAATAAGAGTGTAAGAGAAACCACCCACACACTTTTTCAACGTCTACTTCCAGATTATGTTCTTTCTCCTGATCTTCAAGACAAGATGGGCGAATGGATCACCTACAAGACCGAACGCAAAGAGCCATACAAGGAGCAGAGCATGAAAACGCTACTGCGCCAGGTTGAAAACAATTCCCTGAAATACGGGGATCAGGCTGTTTGCAACCTGATTGATGACAGCATGGCCAATGGTTGGAAAGGCATTATCTTTGACCGGCTTCAGAATCAAAAGAACCAACGGAAACCGGCTTCAGGCGGCTATCAGCGGCAAACAAAGGCTGAAGAACTGGATGATTTCTACAAAATGGCCGATGCCTGGGCGAATTGGGGCAATTAGCATGGACTTCAGCTGTAAAAACTGCAAAAAACGGGCTTCCGGGTGCCATGCTGATTGCCCGGTATACATCGAAGAAAAGGAACGGCTGGACGCTGAGAAAAAGAAAATCAGAAAAGAAAAGGCGCTTTCGTTTTTGATTAAAAGCTACGAAGGCGCTATGCGAGAAAAGCGCAGACGAATACAACACACAAGGGGGTTCAACCAATGACAAAACAAGAGTTTTCAAAATGGGCTATGGCCCTGCGGACATTTTACCCGAAAGAAACCCTGCTGCCAAATGACATGGCTATGGAGCTGTGGCACATGGAGCTGCAAGATATCCCATACAAGGTTGCCGAAATTGCCCTGTGGAAATGGGTGCAGACAAATAAATGGTCACCTTCCATTGCAGAAATCCGTGAATTGGCTGCATCCATCCAGAATCCAGAAATTCCGGATTGGGGCGAAGGGTGGCAAAAAACGGTTAAGGCGATCCGGCGTTACGGCCATAATCGGCAGAAAGACGCACTGGATAGCCTTGACCCCCTCACAAGGAAAGTCGTGGAACGGCTTGGATTTATGGATTTGTGCATGTCTGAAAACCCAACGGCTGACAGGGCGAACTTCCGCACGATCTATGAAGCACTGGCCAAACGGGAGCAGACGAAGCAGCAGGTATCCTTGCCTTTGCAGGAAACTATCCTGAAGCTGCGTCTGGATCAGAAAAGCGGGATGTATTTGCTAGGGGGTAAAGAATGACGATCCGGCGAGATTACACCAATGGCAGCGGCTACATCTGCCCGGCAGAAAATGAAGCCATACGGAATCTGGACAGGCCCAAGGAAAAGCCCGTAACGCCAAGACCGTATAAAAACGTGCTGCGGGAGCAGGAAATAAAGCGGATGGACAAGCCCACGCCCATGCAGGCTCTTGCACAGATAGCGGAGAAGGAAGCAGAAGCGCTCAAAAAGGCCCGTGCTCTATGGAATGCGCTGGCTGGTATCGCCGCCGTAATGGATTACAGCATCACCGCCATAGAGCTAAAGCCCAAGGGCGGAACGAACAGGTACTACAAGGACGCGACCACGAAAACGCTGGAAAAGAGGTGCTGAAAATGGCGAGATGGGTTAAATGCAAAAACAGGCTCCCGGAGCTGCACGAAGATGTGCTAATGCTGTTTGACAACGGGAACGAAACCAACATGGCCGTTGGCTTTCTTTGTGACATTGACGAACACCTTACATTCTGGTGCGCCTATACCGATTGCGGTTTTTATACAGACTGCGACGAATCGCCTGCATATTGGATGCCACTGCCGAAACTGCCAAGGGGGTATGAAAATGGCTGAACTGAAACCGTGCCCCTTTTGCGGAGGAGCCTGCGGAATCAGCAGGAAGGAACAATCCAAGTTTACGGTACGCCAAGGCGAACTTCTTTTTGAGCAAAACGGATATAAAAAGCTTGTAGAGATGTGGAACCGAAGGTCACGGCAAGAACGTATCAGTAAGGTGGGTGAAATGATATGAAAGTGGCAGAATACATTGAACGGAAGAGTATGCTCTACCAGACAGGCGTCGAGTACGGGGACTATACCATGAATCACGTACTCGGCTGTTCGCACGGCTGTAAATATCCGTGCTATGCCTTTTTGCTTAAAAAACGATTCGGTCAGGTCAAGACCTATGAAGAGTGGTGCCGCCCGTTTCTTGTATCCAACACGCTGGAGCTGCTTGATAAAGAAATCCCTAAATTGAAGGATAAGATACAGTCGGTTCAGCTGTGCTTTACGACCGATCCGTTTATGTATGGCTACCCGGAAATACAGCAGATGAGTCTTGCCGCCATACGGAGATTGAATGCGGACAACATTAAATGCTGTGTACTTACAAAAGGACTCCTGCCGATTGGACTAAAGGACTTGTATAGCGAAAACGAATACGGCATTACGCTGATTTCTCTTGATGAAGCATACCGGGAAAAGGTGGAACCGAGAGCGGCGGCTTACGCTGACCGGCTTGCCGCATTAAAAGCCCTGCATGATGCGGGCTGCAAGACATGGGTGAGCATAGAACCTTATCCCACTCCAAACCTGATAGACCAGAACCTCGGCGAGATCCTTGAGTCTGTTAGCTTTGTGGACAGGATTATCTTCGGCAGGACAAACTACAACAAGACCATTTCCGCCTTTAGAGAAAACAAACCTTTTTACAACGAATGCGCAGAGAAAGTCATCGCCTTTTGTAAAGATAGAGGCATTGATTGCCATATAAAGAACAAAACGCAAACGAAGGAATGAGGTGAACGACTGTGGCATTACTACAGGATTTAATAAAACAAGCACCAAGCAGACGGCCTATTTTGATGTAATATGACGCTATCAAAATTGCGGTCTATGACCATGGATGAATTGTGGCGGGTGGCAATGCGTAAAAACGGCAAAGGCTGCGCCACCCGTGACGCTTGCCAGGCGCAAGCTGAGATACAGCGCCGGGCCGATGGTGGAGTAAAGAGCCATGAAGACAGAAACAGAATTGCAAAACGTGACATGTATGAGGGGTGACAACATGACTGATGTAAAGGCGTATTTGAAACGTGTTAAGCTATACGATACGCATATAAACAACAAGATGGAAGAACTGGATCGGCTGAACGCCATGGTAAGGAAGATCACGCAAACGCTGCGGGATGATGCCGGTGGCGGTTCCCGGTCACAGGATAAGATTGGGGATGCTGTTTCCAGGATTGTTGATCTGCAAAAGGAGATCGATGCAGAGATTGATAGATACATTGACAGCAAGGCAGAAATATGTAATGCCCTGAACAAGATTCAGAAGCCGAAGCATTTTGATGTGCTGTACAAGCGTTATGTGCTATACAAATCGTGGCAACAGATAGCGGACGAAATGGGATACGCGGATGTGCGGGGCGTTTACCTGGTGCATGGACGGGCTTTACAGGCATTCAATAAAATCCTTAGCAAAGCGGAAAGTGTTCATTGAAATTCACTATCCCCGGATGATATCCTTATAATTGAAGAATAGCAGATGGGGTGTAAAGCCACGACCGAAGAGGTTGTGGCTTTTTTGCTGTTCTTCCTTCCTCCTGGATAGGCCAGACAGGGTTATTGTCCTCCTTACCTGTCTGGCTTATTTTTTACAACGAATAGAAAAGTTTTAGCGAAAGGCGGTGATGATTGTGGCGAGACTGACAGCAAAGCAGCAGCGATTTTGTGACGAATACTTGATTGACCTGAATGCTACCCAGGCCGCAATCAGAGCCGGTTACAGCAAAAAGACGGCGCGTGTGATAGGAGCGCAAAACTTATCAAAGCTTGCCGTGAAAAATTATATAAACGAACGCATGAAAGAAAAGGAAGCTGAACTGATCGCTGATAGTGATGAAGTGATGCGGTATCTAACATCCGTTCTTCGCGGACAATCACAGTCTGAAGTTGTCGTTGTTGAAAATATCGGTGATTACATGAGCGAAGCGCGGCTTGTTCAAAAAGCGCCTGACGAAAAAGAACGCTTGAAAGCCGCTGAACTGCTCGGCAAGGCGCATCAAATCTTTGTTGACAAAGTAGAGCAGACCGTTGACATGGATTTGAACATTACGGTTGATTATGGTGATGAAGATGGAAAGTAAGAAAATCAATGTGCTTGGCGCCGAATACACGCTGACAGTGTGCAACGATGATGAATGCTCCCGTCTGGATGGGTGTGATGGCTTTTGTGACGAAACCACAAAGGAACTGTTTGCAGAATCATACAGCAAAAGCGGGGATGATCCTACATGCAAAGCAAATTTACAAGTTCAGACAAACAAAGTGAAGCGGCATGAGATCATTCATGCTTTTCTTTTTGAAAGCGGCTTGGCCGAGAATTCCACCTGGGCGCAGAATGAAGAAATGGTTGATTGGATTGCAATTCAGTTTCCGAAGCTGCTTGAAGCGTTCAAGGCGGCTGATGCTTTGTGAACATAAATTAAAGAAAGGTGGTGTTTTCAATGGATTTTGAAAACGAACTCTGGAAAGAGATCGAAGGCTATGGCGGACGGTATCAGGTGAGCAATTGCGGCAGGATTTGGAATGTCGCAACGCAAAGCATGATGAAGCCACAACTGAAGAAAACAGGTTATTTGTGCCTTAATCTGATGAAGCCAAACAAGAAGCTGGTTTCTGAAAGGGTGCATAGGCTTGTGGCACTATATTTCTGTGAAAAGCCGGACGGTTGCAATGTGGTGAATCACATTGATTCAAACAAGACAAATAACCACGCTGAAAACCTTGAATGGACAACAGTCAGCGGAAATACAAAGCATTGCTTTGAAAACAATCCGGTGTTCAGAAAACAGGTTCTTGCCAATTCAATAAAGGCTGCAAGCAAAGTCGTTCTTACTCTGGAAGTTAGAGATAAGGACGACTTTTTAATTGGCGTTTTTCGTGGCTACAAGGAAGCTGCTGAAGCGTTAGGCATAAACGAAAAGACGGTCAGAAACATTCGGTTCAATCAGTTCCTCACAAATAGACACGGCTTCACTGTTACAGCCATTGAAAAAGGTGGTGATGCCGTATGAACATTTCAGTCAAGATGAATCCTTGCTTCAAAGAAGTTGACAGAAGCGAAAAAAGATACATTGTGATGAAAGGTTCAGCTTAGCTGGTTCTGGAAAATCCGTTGACACGGCCCAGAACTACATCTTGCGTCTGATGCAGGATAAGGGCCGGAACCTGGTCTGCATCCGGAAATCCGATATTACAAACCGGGACAGCACCTTTGCAGAGCTGACCGGTGCTATTTACCGTATGTTTGGGGATAAAGCGGAACGGTATTGGCAAATAAATATGTCCCCGCTGAAGCTCACTTGCAGGGCTAACGGCAATCAGATCATCTTCCGGGGCATGAACGATGACAAGCAGCGTGAAAAGCTGAAGTCCATCACCTTCCAGAAAGGCAAGCTGACGGATGTCTGGTGTGAGGAAGCAACGGAGTTGACCCAGGCCGATGTTGAAATCATAGATGACCGTTTGCGTGGCGAGCTGCCGCCCGGTCAGTTTTACCAGATCAGAATGACCTTCAATCCCGTGAATAAAAATCATTGGATAAAGAAGGTCTTTTTTGATATCCCTGATCCTAATGTGCTGACCCACCATTCAACCTATCTGATGAACCGTTTCATTGACGATGCCTACAAGGCCCGTATGGAGCGCAGGAAGGCCGTTGATCCGGAAGGCTATCAGATATACGGCTTGGGGGAATGGGGCGAAATAGGCGGCTTGATTCTCCATAATTGGGAGATCAAAGAGGTCAGCCAGAACTTGAACGATTATGACGATATAGCCATAGGCCAGGACTTTGGCTTTAACCATGCAAACGCTATTCTGCTTCTGGGTATCAAGGACGATGATGTTTCTATTCTGTCAGAAATCTATGTCTTTGAAAAGGATACGTCCGAGATCATCCAGCTTGCATCCGGCATTCCCCGGAATAAGCAGATGTGGTGCGACAGCGCCGAGCCGGACAGAATCAAGATGTGGCAGAAAGCCGGTTTCCGCGCCCGTGGCGTGGACAAGGGCGGCAGCGCCGGAAGCGTCAAGGCACAGATTGACTGGCTCAAACAGCGGAAAATATACGTTCATCCGCATTGCGTGAATACAATCAAGGAATTGCAGCAATGGAAGTGGAAGAAGGACGAAAAAACGGGGGAATACCTGGATGAGCCTGTGCCGTTCCAGGATGACGCTATGGCAGCGCTGCGGTATGGCGTGGAGGGCTGGCGTAAGATCAAGAAGTGGCTGACTTAACTATAAATACAACACAGAATGTAGGTGATTAAATGCTTACTGTTTCGGAGATTAAAACATTCATCGACAAGGACGCTTCCAGCACGAAGAAACGCCGGGCCATGGAAGGGCGGCGCTACTATGAAGCGGATCACGATATCAAGAACTGCCGGATTTTCTTCATAGACAGTGACGGGAAGCTGCAAGAGGATTTGACAAAAAGCAATATCCGAATAAGCCACCCATTTTTCCGTTTATTGGTGGATCAACAAGCGCAGTATATGCTTTCTGGGCATGATGGTTTTGTGAAATCCGATATCCCGGCGCTGCAAACAGAACTCGACGCCTATTTCAACGAAAATGAAAACTTCGTTGCGGAGCTGTTAGAACTGATTTCTGGTGCTGTTTCCAAGGGATGGGAGTATATGTATGCCTACAAGGACGAAAGCGATAGAACGGCCTTTCAGACGGCTGACAGCATCGGTGTTGTGGAAGTCCGGGAAAAGGAAACGGATGACGGTTGCGCCTATGTGATCTTCTGGTACGTTGACCGGATAGGCAAGGACAACAAGAAGATAAAGCGTATCCAGGTTTGGGACGATAAGCAGACCTGGTTCTATTGCCAGGTGGATGACGGGGCCATTGTGCCGGATGAATCTGTGGATCATAACCCACGGCCACACATCATCTACAAGAAGGACGGGGACGAAAGCACCTATTATGACGATTACGGCCTGATTCCCTTCTTCCGGCTGGACAACGGAAAAAAGCAGATTTCCGGCTTGAAGCCCATCAAGGCGCTGATTGATGACTATGACCTGATGAACGCCGGTCTTTCAAACAACATTCAAGACACAAACGAAGCGCTGTATGTCGTGCGTGGTTTCCAAGGTAACAATCTGGATGAATTGATGGTGAATATCAAGGCCAAAAAGCACATAGGCGTTGATGATGACGGCGGCGTTGATATCAAGACCGTGGATATTCCGGTGGAAGCCCGGAAAATCAAGATGGAAGTGGACGAAAAGAACATTTTCCGCTTTGGGCAGGGAGTGAACACGGAATCCCTGAAGGACACCAGCGCCACCACATCCATTGCGATCAAGAGCGCCTATGCGAACCTTGATCTGAAGTGTGACGGCCTTCTTCCGTTCCTGCTTCAGTTCATGCGGAAGCTGTTGAAGCTGGTTCTGAAGGAAATCAACGATACCCAGGGCACGGACTATGAGCAGAAGGATGTTTATTTTGACTTTGACCGGGAGATCATCACCAATGCCCAGGAGAACGCCCAGATTGACCTTACAAAGGCCCAGGAGCAGCAAACGAAGGTGACAACCATTCAGAACGCCGCAACCCTGCTGGGGCAGGAATTGACCATGCAGCTAATTTGTGAAGCTTTGGAACTGGACTATGACGATATCAAGGACAAGCTTCCCACGCCTGAAGAAGATCCCACGGCAGCGGCACAGGCGGCGCTTGGGGGGATTCAGCCGGAAGGTGATGTGATGTGAACCGGTGGGAAAAAGAAGTCCTTGAATCCCTGCTGGGGTCTGAGGAAAAAGCACTGAAGGAGCTTGAAAGACAGTATGCCAGGGCGCTTGCGGACATCAATCAAAAGATTAAGCTGTTCCAGGCAGACATTGACCTGCTGGATCAGGCGCTGTCCCAAGATGGGCTTGACGATGCCACAAAGGCCCTGCTACAGTCCCGGAAGCGGTCAAAGGTCTATCAGCAGCAGTACCAACAGGCTTTGCAGGGGCAGGTGGGCAGCATCCTTGACAAGATGCACGGTGACAATTATGCTACCATTGACAAATACCTGCATAGCTGCTACGAAACCGGCTATATCGGCACCATGTACGACATAGCCAAACAGGGGATTCCGGTCATCGTGCCCATTGACCAGGCGGCGGCGATAAAGGCCATTCTGACGGATTCCAAGGTCAGCGGCGGCTTGTATAATCGTCTGGGCGTGGATGTTGGAAAGCTCAAAAAGACGATCACCCAGGAGATCAGCCGGGGCATAGCAACGGGCATGGGCTATGGAGACATTGCCCGGAACATCCGCAACGTGTCCGGCGCTCCAATGTCCAGAACAAAGACCATTGCCCGGACAGAGGGCCACCGGATACAGCAGACTTCCGCAGTCAATGCCCAGCAGAAAGCAAAGGCAAAAGGCGCTGATGTGCTGAAGCAATGGGACGCTGCCCTTGATGGGCGCACAAGGGATTCCCACAGGCAGGTTGACGGGGAGATCAAGGAGCTTGACGAAAAATTCTCCAATGGCCTGATGTTCCCCGGCGATCCGAACGGCGGCGCTGCCGAGGTGGTAAACTGTCGCTGCACTTCCAACACACGGGCACGGTGGGCGCTGGGGGAAGAAGAGCTTCAGACCTTGAAAGACCGGGCTGAATACTTTGGGTTGGATAAGACGGATAATTTCGAGGATTTCAGAAAAAAATATCTTGAAGTCTCTAAAAAAGATGATATAATCAAGTCATTTAATATCGGCAAGGGGCTTGGAGCTGCTGCGAAAAACTATCCTGTAAAGCTCCTTGATAGCAATCAGCATGTCAAGCTTGCTGAAGGGCAAAGCATTACTGGAAAGGTATTCGCCGGTAAAGGAACAAGCACAAAAATCCGTGACCGTTTCAGGCTTGAATCAGATTATAAGATTCCAGCTGATGAGTGGCAGAAAGTCGGCGGTAATGGGTATGTCGTTATTGATGGCAAAAAGCAGAAGGCAGAATTGCATTGGTACGAAGCAGAGGGCGAAATCTTTGAAATGAAAGTCAAGAGGTATATAGATGAAAGTTAAGTATAAAGGAAAATCATCTGTTTCGCTGACAAAAGGGAAAGAGTATGAAGTCATCAGTATTGAAAAGGGCTGGTACAGAATCGTTGATGATACTGATGAAGATTATCTTTTTTCGCCTGATGAATTTGAAATCATAGAAGATTAAAGCACCCTGCACCCGCACGGTGCTTTTTCTATGCCAGTCGCAAGTAGGTTACAAGTAGGTTGCAACTAAAACAAACATCGTAAAAAGCAACTTGTCGGGAAATATGACAGGTTGTTTTTTTATGCAGAAAGGAGAATTGAAACATGGATACACACCGGGGCATCAGGATCAAGCAATTGAAGGCGTGCGCCGAATCAATTATGGATATGGCAGAAGACATCATAGGGCAGGAAGGATTGCCAATAAGCTGGCAGATTATAATTGATATGCAGTGCAAGCAGCCGCCAGAAATTATAGTGAAAAGGTCAGTAATAACTGAAAAAGTTATAGATTCGTTAGGATAAAGCATCCTGAAAAAATGCTTTTTTCCCTATTCTGCAAGTTACAAGCAAGTTAAATAATGCCCAAAAGACCGCGTTTGCGGTCTTTTTTCATGTCTTGAAAGGAGTGATGCACATGTGAAAAAGATGGAGTTCAGTAAAAAGCTGCTGATTGCCGATTATGCGATCCTTGCCTTGATGGTAGCAGCGTTCTTTGTGTTCAACCTGAACGGACACGACACCGGGAACTGCTCTATTGTGGTCAGTGCGTGGATTGCGCAGGTCGCGATCAGTACGGGGGCTTACTACTGGAAGGCCAAAGCCGAAAACCTTGTGAAGCTTCCCCTGCTCCTTCTGGCCGAACTGCCAAAGGACATGCGGGAAAGAGCCGATCCGAACGCGATCATTGAAGCCGTGTTGGGGATCGGTACACATAACGATTAAACAGAAAGGGAGAAAACAATGTTTGATATTACACCTATTGTAAAGGCTCTGTTCGCGCTGATGGGCGCTGTCGTGGTCTACATCCTGATTCCGTATATCAAGAGCAAGTCCACGGTTGAACAGCAGCAGTCCATCAACGGATGGATCAAGATCGCGGTTTCCGCTGCCGAGCAGCTTTACGCGGGAAGCGGCAGGGGCGAGGAAAAGAAAACATATGTCCTGAATTTCCTTGCGGACAAGGGCTTCAAGCTGGATGCGGAGAGCCTTGACGCAATGATTGAAGCCGCTGTGTTTGAACTGAACAGCGGACTATTCTAAACATAGGAGTGATGCCGAATGGCGGTCGGAATTGTTCATGCAGTCATGAGCGAAAACAAAAATGGTCATGGCGAGATTGGCGATCAGCTGCAAGGCGCAACGCCGGATCGAAAAGGCGAGATACGGCTTGCGGACTGGTACAAGCGCTCTGGCGGCTGGAATGTCTATCTGGAATGCACAGACGCTGCGCTTGCGAAAAAGGCCGCTGATTGGGCGGTGAAGATCGCGAACAGCAAGAACTACGGCTATTCACGCGGCGGCGGCGCGAGTGACGGCAGATGGTCGGGCTATCGCAACATCAAAGCGGACGGCTTTGGAAAGAGCAAGGGAAACTTTGACTGTTCTTCCCTTGTGATCTCCTGCTATGTGTTCGCAGGGTGTCCGAACCTAAAGCCCACAGGCTACACCGGGAACATGGCGCGGCTGCTGATGGCAACGGGGAAATTCAAAAAGTACACGGATGCAGCGCATATCCGTTCTGCTGCATCGGCTAAGATCGGCGGCGTATACGTTGCAAAGGGTGCGCACACGGCCATTGTGGTTTCCGGCGCTCCGGCTCCTGCTGCTGCCCCGGAAACCGAGGAAAAGAAAAGGCCTTATGTGCTTGTGTCCGGCTCTGTCTGGGTGCGCCAGAAGCCCGGCATGGACGGCGAAAAGCTGTTTGTAGCCAGAAAGGGCGATAGGCTGGATTACCTGGGCGCAACCGAAACGGACAATGACGGAAACAAATGGTACAAGGTTGACACGGCAAAAGGCATTGGATACATTTCGGCTTTCGCAAATAAGAAGGTCAAATATACGAAGCTGGTAACCAATGCCTGACGCTGTTTCACATAAAAATTGCAACAGGGATGTTGTCAAATATCTATTTCTTGCATGATGCGACCATGTAAAAAGCGTATAGAGATTAAACGAAAGGAACAAATAAAATGAATCTTACTGAAATCCTGAAATCCAAAGGCGTGACTGATGATGTAATCAAAGCCGTGCTGGAAGATATGAAAACCAACAAAATCTACACAGCCGGTGAAGAAAATCTGGATGTCCGGTATAGCAAGCTGAAAGCCGATCATGAGGGCCTATCCAAGCAGTATGCCGAAGCAAACACCCTGATTGAGGAACTGAAGAAGTCCAGCAAGGGCAATGAAGACCTTCAGGGCAAGATCACCGGTTATGAAACCCAGGTTGCACAGCTTCAGGCCGAGCTTGACAAAGCAAAGCTTGACAACGCTATCCAGCTGGCCCTTCGGGACGCAAAGGCGGTTGACCCTGACTATCTGGCCTACAAGCTGCGTGAGAAGTACAAGCCCGAAGAGCTGACGCTGGACGAAAACGGCAAGGTCAAGGGCATGGATGACAAGCTGGCGGGGCTGAAAACGCAGTTCCCCGCCCAGTTTGAAGCTTCCGGGCAGAAGAAGATTCTTGAAAACAAGCTGGACGTAGGAGAGCCGGGAGAGGTAGAACCCAAGAACCTGGAAGATGCGTTGAAACTGGCTTATGAGCCGAAAAAAGAATAAAGAAACGAGGTAATTATATTATGGCTATGACCCTTGCAGAAATGAAAGTCGGTATGTCCGACAAGGTTTCCCAGCAGATTGTTGATATCTTTCTGCGTGAATCCGAGATCCTTCAGCTGCTGCCCTTTGACAACTGCGTATCTCCCCAGGGCGGCAGCACGCTGACCTATTCCTACATTCAGAAGAAGCTGCCTTCTGTGGCTGCCTTCCGTGCGCTGAATGCGGAATACACTGCGAACCAGGCAACCGTGGAAAAGAAATCCGCTGACCTGAAGATTTTCGGCGGCAAGTTCCAGATCGACCGCGTACTGAAGGCGGCAGAAGGCCCCTGGAACAACATGGCATACCAGATTCGTGAAAAGGTGCTGGCCGCAATCAGCCTGTTCCATTACACCCTTGTAAACGGTGATGCAACCACTACCACCACCGAATTTGACGGCCTGGACAAGCTGCTTTCCGGTACTTCCACCGAGTACAACACCGGTTCCGGTTCGGCTATTGACATCAGCACCATGACCAACCTGAAGAGCAATGCGGATCAGCTCTATGAGCAGATTCAGCTTCTCATCAAGAACACCAATGCTGACGCTCTGCTGATGAACAGCGCCATGATCGCAAAGATCCAGACTATGGCGCGTCTGCTCGGCTACAAGACCGAGAGTGAGGAAGCTTTCGGCAGAAAGGTAACTTCCATGGACGGTGTGCGCTTCATGGATCTGGGCAAGCATTACACTGTTGCCAGCACCACTGTAACCGGCAACGACTGCGTAAAGGGTGATATCAGCCGTAACATCGGCGCTTCCAATGCCGCCGTTACTGGCCTGACTGATATCTATGCAGTCAAGTTTGATGTCATGGACGGCTTCCATGCTGCATCTCTGACCGGCAACAGCGCTATCCGTCAGTATCTGCCCGATTTCAACGCCCCCGGCGCTGTGAAGGACGGAGAGGTTGAAATGGTTGCGGCAACCGTGCTGAAGAACACCGCCCATGCTGGCGTTCTCCGCAACATCAAGATTGCGTAAGCAAGGAAAGGATGGATGAAAAATGGCTGCAAAGAAAGCAAAGAAAATCACCGGCTATGAAATCAAGGTAACGGGCAATCCCGAATTCTGCGGAATCGGTGCTGGCGGCGTTCAGTTTGCTTACGGAAAGGCCCAGATTGCGGAAGGCCGCATAGTGGAATGGTTCCGTGAGCATGACGGCTATGAAGTCACCGAAATTGCTGAGGATGAGGAAGCACCCAATGCACCTGCCGAATAAGGCGGTGTAACTATGATTATGACGGTTGCCGAACTTCGGCAGTACATCACAACCGAGGAAACGGATCAAGCGCTGGAAGCCAAGCTTCTGGCGCTTGAACTGCTTATCAGGTCATATACCAATAACAACTTCCAGGCCAGGGCATTCCGGGCCGTTGCCGATGCTGCCGAAACCGGAAAGACGCTTTCGCTTGTGCCTGGCGTGAACAGGTTCAAGGCCGGAGATACGTTGCAGGTCACGGATTCGGCATTGAACGCTGGATTGGTCAACGTGCAGACTTCTAACGGTAACACGGTAACGGTCAAAGAAGAACTGTACGATGAATCAGCCGTTACGGTCACAAAGGTTGTATACCCTGCCGATATCAAGCTAGGGGTTGCCCGAATGCTCCAATGGCAGCTTGATAACGGGGACAAGGTTGGTGTGCAGTCAGAGACGATTTCTCGGCACTCTGTGACCTATTTCAACCTTGACGGGGATAATTCCATTATGGGATTCCCGAAGGCTTTAACGGGCTTTCTGAAGCCCCACATGAAGGCCAGGTTCGGACAGGGGTTGAGCGTATGAAGGGCATAGGCGGCAACATCACAGCGGTCATCCAGACTTGCACCAGCACCATGAATGACATTGGTGAACAGGTGCAAGCCTGGGCCGATGCCCAGACAATCAAAGGCTGGCTTGACCTGTCTGCCGGTGACAGCAAATACACCACCTACAATGCAAAGATTCAGGAATCCACGCACGTTTTCATTGCTGATTATGTGGTGCTTGCTTCCGGGATCAATGCGGAAAATTCCCGGATGGTTATCAACAGTAAGGTATATGACATCCTCCTGATTGACAATCCCATGGAGATGGGCAGTGGCTCCCAGCTGGAAATCTATCTGAAATACACGGGGGGCCAATAAAATGTCTGTTGAATTTCAGGATTTCAGCGTTCAGGTGAAAGAAGCCGTTGGCGAAAAGGCGGCACAGTTCATTGAAGAAGCGGCCGGGGAAATTGAATCTGCTGCAAGGCGTAATTCCAGGGTTGACACCGGGCAGCTGAAAGGCTCCTGGGATCATCAGGTGAATGAATCAGCGCAGGAAGCCACCATAGGAAGCCCATTGCAGAATGCCATATGGGAAGAATTCGGCACCGGCGAATATGCGGCTGGCGGTGACGGCAGGAAAGGCGGCTGGTACTACGTTGATTCTGAAGGCAACGGCCATTTCACCCACGGCAAAAAGCCGAACCATACGCTTCAGAAGGCGTTCGACAGCACGAAGACCGCCATCATCCGCAGGGCAAAACAAATTTTCGGGGAGCTGGGATCATGACAACGAAACCTTTATCCATCGTTTCCAATGCCATGAAGGCGCTGGGGCTTGAATACGGCTTTGGTTCTTACGGCAAAAAGCCCATTGTGTACCCCTATTTTGTAGGCGAATACACGGAAAGCGCCCCCTTGAACGAAGACGGGCTTCAGACGGCAACAATCATGCTGACGGGCTTTCACCGTGGGAAATGGCTTGACCTGGAAACGGCAAAAGCAAAGATCGAGGACTATTTTGATAAGGTATCCGGAAAAACGGTCATGGCTGACGATGGATCAGCCGTGGCCATTTTTTATGAAAATACCCTTATCGTACCGAAAGAGGATGCAGAACTGAAAAGCATCCAGATCAATTTATCTGTACAAGAATGGAGCGTGAAATAACATGTCTAAAGAAGGCAAGAATGGCGTAACTGCGAATACGCCTAAAAACATTTTGTTTGGCGCTGGCACGATCCACAAGGGCCTGAAGTATACGGCGGGGCAGAGTGGCGGCACTGGCTCCTGGAACTTTTCCGCTTCCATCGTGGGCGCTACTTCTGGCGGCTCTAAGCTGACCATTACCCCCGAAGTGACGCAGGTGGAGGTTGATGGCGCTTTGGTAAAGGTCAAGGGCCTGAACGTAAAGACCGGCGAAGCTGCAAGCATGGAGGTTAATTTCATTGAACTGACCCCCGACATCATCAAGGCCGGGACGCTGGGCAAAGCTGGCACTTCCGAGGATTCCACCTATGATGTTATTGTTCCCAAAGCGGACATTCAGGAGGGTGATTATTGGGAAAATATCGCCTTTGTGGGGAAGACGCTGGAAGGCAAGAACATCATTGCCATCCTGGACAATGCCCTTTGCACTTCCGGCTTTGAGCAGGAAGGCAAAAACAAGGAAGGCGCAGTGGGCAAGTACACCTTTGAAAGCCATGCGGAACTTGATTCCGACCTGGATACCTTGCCCTGGAAAATCTACTATCCCAAGGCGAGCAGCTAAAAACCAAAAGGCAGGGTTGCCCATGCGGTGATCCTGCCTTTTTTCAATCTGACTAAAATTTGAAAGGAGAAAAACCATGAAAAACTATGAGCTGAGAAGCCTTACTTCTGACGATATCTTCCCCATGTTCCAGATCATTTCCAAGATCGGGATCACGGAATTCAAGTCCTGCTTTGAATCCCCGGATGTGAAAGCTGCGATTGAAAAATCGGAAGGAACTGACTTAAATTCGGTGGGCCTTGCGGTGATGCTGGATATCGGCGGGATCGTGCTGGCCAACGTGTCAAAAGCAAAGGATGACATTTACCTGCTGCTGTCTCAGCTTTCCGGGCTTACTAAGCAGGAAATAGTGGCGCTTCCCATGGCTACCTTTGCGCAGATGGTCATTGATGTAATCCGGAAGGACGAATTCAAGGATTTTTTTCAGGTTGTCAGCAGATTGTTCAAGCAGGGGACTTAAAATTCATTGACCTTCTTTTTACCCGGTATGCCGATCCAATGACGCTGCTGGATCGTATGATCCGCACAAATCGCTTGTGTGAATTTGCACGGGAGGTCATCCAGACATACAACGAGGAAACGAAGGAAAAAACGCTGTGGGAATACTATCTGCACCGGGTGTTTAATATGTCGTACCAGGATTTTAAGAATTCGTTGCCGCAGGAAGTGGATATTCCATCCGATGAGGAAATAGCGGAAACAATCTGCCATTCGTCCGACATGCTGAACGGCTTCAATCCCTGTCAATAAACAGATGGATACCCGGTATCGACATGCAGTTATCCGAAAGGCTGAATCACAGCATGAGGGGCAATACAAGATAAGGCCGTGTTCAAACGGCCTTTTTACTTTCCAATGAAAGGGCTGATGGACATTGGAGATATTCAAGATATTCGGAACTCTTGCCCTGAATGGGCAAGATAAATTTAACAAGGACATCGACAACGCCACGGGGAAAGGCGCTGCCTTTGCGTCAAAGCTCAAAAGTGGCCTTACAACCGCTGCAAAGGTGGGCGGCGCCGCCATTACCGCCGTTGGTGCAGGGATGGTGTGGCTATCCAAGCAAGCTATTGATAGCTATGGAGATTATGAACAGCTTGTAGGCGGCGTGGATACGCTTTTCAAGGAAAGCAGCGCAACGGTTCAGGGGTATGCGCAAAACGCCTATAAGACCGCTGGACTGTCTGCAAATGAGTACATGGAAACCGTTACAAGCTTTTCTGCAAGCTTGTTGCAAAGCCTAGGAAATAACACGGCGGCGGCAGCTGAAATGGCCGATCTTGCAATAACGGATATGTCCGACAATGCAAACAAAATGGGCACGGATATGACCGCTATCCAAAACGCCTACAACGGATTTGCGAAGCAGAATTACACCATGCTTGACAACCTGAAGCTTGGATATGGTGGCACAAAAGAAGAAATGCAGCGCCTTATTGACGATGCAAACGCCTTGAACGCCGCACAGGGAAGGCTTACAGAGTACAGCATTGACAGCTATGCGGACATTGTTTCCGCTATCCATGATGTTCAGACGGAAATGGGTATCACGGGCACAACGTCACTGGAAGCGTCCACAACCATTCAAGGTTCTCTTGCATCCATGAAGTCTGCATGGAAAAACCTGCTGACCGGGATTGCCGATCCGGATCAAGACCTTGGTATGCTGATAAATAACATGGTTGATTCTGCCGGAATTGCGCTTGACAATCTTGTTCCGCTCATTGTTAATCTGCTTCCCCGTATTGCAACAGCACTGGGCACCTTGGGAAAGAAGCTGACCAAAGAACTTCCCGGCATTATCCGCACACTTCTTCCGGCCTTGATATCCGGTGCAATAGGGCTTATAACCGGGCTGGTCACAGAAATACCGGCCATTCTGGCGGCGCTGTGGGATGCGGTGATTGCCACCTGGTCAACACTAACCGCACAATTCCCCATCCTGGGAAACATAGAAAGTGCGGCTGTGTCCGCTATGGGAAAGGTTCGTTCAGCGCTTGAACCGCTTAAATCTGTGTTTCAAGATGCGTGGCAAAAAATCAAGGGCATTTGGGACACGGTGGAACCGTATTTTGCCATGACGTGGGAATCCATTAAACAGGTCTTTTCAACGGCATGGGATGCAATTAAGGCGGTATGGGATGTTGTCGGCCCGTACTTTGAAGCAATTTGGGAAGGGATAAAAAGCATCTTCTCTGCCGTTCCTAGTTGGTTGCCTGGAATTTGGGAAACTGCATGGGCGGCCATCAAAGGTGTATGGAATGCCGTCACCGGGTTTTTCGCCAACATTTGGAACACAATAGCTGGGATATTCTCCGTTGTCGAAGCCGTTTTCAAGGGTGACTTTGAAGGAGCATGGGAAGCAATTAAAGGCATTGTTAGCGGATGGGCCAATTACTTCAAAAGCGTTTGGGAAAGCATCAAAGAGGTATTTTCTGCCGCTGTGGACGTTGGCACAAAAATTGTAAATGAC